>ERZ652156.55-NODE-55-length-42642-cov-10.985_pt1 | contig 42642 bp, 58 predicted proteins | sample MGYA00514760_ERZ652156 | MGnify/ENA metagenome assembly ERZ652156
AATAATACGCCTTATATACCGTAAGAGTAGCCATCCAAAATATAGATAATACAATAGGTAAAATGAGCATGATTATAGCAGCTGATATTAAGGCATCACCATACATAAATCCTTCAGTGCACTTCTTCCCACCTAATACGCCCCGTTTGTACAGATATCCATATGCGATTTTTCTCACCACTTTCACGATCTTTCAAAATAATTTCTGTCCCATCATAAGGTAAGCCTAAAGCTGAAAAAGAAATAATGGTCATAGACCGCGTGCTCTCAATATTTGACGGCAATGATATATTTACCGTATGATGATTGGCATCTTCCTCTAAGGTGTAACTGTCCTTATTTAATATAAAAAGCATTCTCCCTTTACCATTAGATTTATGCCCTAACATAGACCAAAGTTGAACTTTCTTGAGCATATACACCACCTCTTGCGTAGTACCATTTAAGGTATAACGACTAGGTGTTATTACAATAGGTAAAGCAATAGAGATGAGCAGTAAAATTAAACCAAGCGTAATAATCCATTCCGCCAGCAAAGATCCACTTTGACGATTTATAAGTTGTACCTTAACCATTGGTAAAGCACCTCCATATAGGAACCCCCATGTAAGGCACACCATCCACCAAAGCATAAAAAGGGACCAAATGGGATATATCGATTACGATAACCTGTTAGTAAGAGATAGAGAGAACCAACACAAAATGCTACGTAAAAGAAACATATAATTTCCCATGGCGAGAGCCACATTGCAATAGCAGAAAACCATTTAATATCTCCTATGCCAAAACCTTTATGGCTGATCAAACGAAGTCCATATGTAATAGCCCCTACGCTCATAACACTTAACACGGTTACTAACATAGATTTATCATTTATATAGCTATACATAATCCCTCCTATTACAAGAGCTAGCGCTCCTTCATCGGGCAATATATAGTAATGCATATCGATGGTAGCACCTGCTATGATGATGAGTGAAAACACAGCATACAAAGCAATGTGAGTATAAGATATTGCTTTTGATGAAACTATAATAGGCAGAACTATAGATGCTATATATACAAAAAGGCCTATTACATAATTGGTCCCTTTCATACCTTGTCCTTTCATATAACTAACGTATGTAATTCATAACCTATACAAGTTAATTAAGGCTCATTAGGTGCTTTAACAACAACAGATTTTGAGGTCCCACCACTGACTACTTCATAAGTAATAGTATATTCTTTCCCTTTTGCAGTCTTAACATGTTCAGTAAGATAACCTTCCTTATATAAATTTTCTACTGTTGGAGGTGTATCAACATTCTTGTCAATCATAAAAGGGTGTATCGGTTTAAAATATTTCATGTTTCAAAATACATTGTAATAATCAAAGTTTTTCATTATAGCCACTCTAAACAAATTACAGAAAATATTATATTTCAAAATGAATTTTTGACGATTTTTTGACGGCAAATAAAAAAAGAGGGGTACCGCTATGGTACCCCTTTTATTATTAATCTAATTCAACAAGGCGTTTCAATTCGCCGTTTACGAACCACATTTCACAACGTACGTTGTTATGATCTGTTAAAGTTGCCGTATATAAGCCTTCTTGCTTTGGCACAATATCTTCCGCAAATTCGTGTTTTTTACCTTCAAATGTAAATGTTTTCATATAGTTTACTCCTTTTAAATAAAAACGGTGTGCCGTGAACCGCACGGCGCGGAGAAATTGGATCACCTACCATTTCGCAAACGTATATAAAGCGCTAGCCCCTTTGAAATGCTTTCCGTTAAAATGCGCTAAGCCTTGAAAGTCGCCAGCTTGATACCCTATAGTTTCGTACACCTTCCCTGTTTCCATTACAGTAACGCCACCCATAATACGATGTACTTTATTAAGGTTGATTTTATACACATCAACCTTATTTTCATCTGTATTTTCTACAACTGCGGTTCTATCGCTTTTTTCTATAGCTTCCTTTGGAACGTTAGGCGATTTATCTTCAATAGCATTTTTTGTAATAACTGCCGCATCATGTAGCGTTGGAGCCTTAGTATAGTATGTTGCTACCGGTTGTGCCGTTTCCCTGTATGCAATAACTTCCTTTGCTACCTTTGGCGATACGTTTAGCGCTTCCCCTAATTTGTTAGGGTTCTTCGCCGTGGTCTGATTGATAATAACCGGTTTTTGTAGTTTCTTAGTATGCATCACGTTATAGGCGAATAAACCAGAGACTACCACTAATAACATAAGTAATGCTACGGTAATAACGGGCGCATATCGCCTTAATAGTTGAATGATAGTATCCATAATTACCCCCTAAATAGGCCAGTTTAATACCAAATCAGCATCAAATTCTTTGCCTTCAATGTTTTCGGTAAATGTATATTGCCATAGATTAGCACCGTCATAATCACATTGGCTATTAAGTTGTGCGCACCAGATAGCACAACCGCCTAACTGGCTAACATCTAATACATTCACTAGCCAATCATAACTAGCGTATAAGCCTGTGTTTCCGTATCCAGCTTGCCATAATTTATTGATGAACACGCTGCAAATATTTGTTAATTCTTGGCCCGTTGGCATACCACGGTCTGCTTTGTAATCGTCAGCATCTTCCATATCGAACCATACGCCCATAGGTAACTTATCAATAGTCAATCCGGCATCGTTCAATGTATTAATTACGAATTCCGCTTCATCTGCTGCATGTTCTTCGTTCATAGCGTAGGAATAATGATATACGCCAATCGCTAATCCGGCATTAATTGCACCATTAATATTGTTATAGAATTCACTATCTAAATTACCTCGTCCATAACCTATGCGAATAATAGCGAAGTCAAAGCCATTAGCCTTGACCGCTCCCCAATCCACTACGCCGTTATTTTCGCTTACATCAATACCCCTCATGTTTCACCTCATAATTTAACCTTATTTTCAATTTTTGTTCTAATCAAATCTAAAAATTTCCCCATAGATACATTGCCACCGTCTCTTAGGTTTTCAAGAATGGATAGGAATTCAGACGAACCTAAATATAGCCATACTAGCGATACGGCGAACTGTTTTTGACCGCTCATTTCGTCAAATAAAATAGCGGCTATTGTAGCCGCTACATATGTCATAACTTTACCTATAAACCCTTTTCGCATATATTTAGATGCTATGAGTTGTTTTTCAAACGCTACCGGTATAGCCCGGTATTTTTCCCACGTGGCGATTTTCTCCGGATCATATCCGAATTCATCAACCAACATTTTGTAAGCGATGCTCGCCCATTTCGTAAGCAAATCAACGAACACCAATAAAATAAACACGCCCAATATTTGAACGTGTTTTAAACCAATCACCCATATAGCCAACGCAGCAACGCTGCTCAATATTGTTTTTAAGATAAAGCTAGTTGTAAGAGAATTCCAACTATCGATTAAGAAATCTAACACTATTTGCATTATTACTCCTTTATAATCCCTAAGCCATATACCCCTCTTGCTACATTGGCTTTTTGAATATTTAGTTTGTCTAACTTTTCCCTCTTTGTATCGCTAGACATGGTTTCGCTATCAATAATTTTCTTCGATGCTTTATTAATAGCCTTAAATGAATTTTGTGCATTTTTCAGTTTATTGTATAACTTAGGGTCATAGCCTTCCGGTCTCTGCCCTGTAAGTTTTAGTTCATTATGAAGTTTTTCTTGCTCCTTAAAATCATCATAGACACGTTGCACGCTATTACTACTTTGATATGGTTTAGCAAAGAAACGGCGGATTTCCGGTAGCTCTGTTACGCCTTTAGTAGGGCGTTTTTCATTCGCACCACTAATAGCATCAGTTATGTCCAACCCTAATCGTGCAAGGTTGCCACCATAACCCATAATTGTATTATCTACCTTATATGGCGATACGTTGAATGTGTCGCCAATTTTACGAGCCACCATAGATGTATTAGATCCGTACTGTAGTTTATCCGGTAATTTCTCTTGGGATTGAGGAACAATGTTTCTTTGTCTGAATTTAGAATAATTGCTCCACCATTCCCAAATTGGAGACAAAGCCGTAGGCAATACATCCGGTAATAATGTATCAATTGCCCTATCACCTAAACCTTTAAAGCCAACTCCGTTTCTGCCTGTTGATTTATCGTCGAAATACTGCAACATACGTTCAAATGTAGTGCCGTATAACAAACCTAATTCAAACGGCTTAGGTATTTTTACAAATTTATCGCCAGTCGGAATATGGAAGAATGTATCCTTTTCCCATTGTGGCAATTCTTGATATGCGGTGTTATCTTTATTCAAATACCATAATGCGATTGTAGGTAACGTGATAAACAAAGTAGATTTAATTGTCATACCTTTCGGATCATCACGCCATGCACGTACTAATTTGTCGCCACCTTGGACAGTCGCATTAAAGAACGCTACAACTTTATTTGCAGTCTTAGTATGTGTACCGGTACGGCTGAAATCAATCGTAATATCACGGCTTGCAATAGATGCTTCGCCTAGTGATTTAGGTTTTAAATTGGTCTTTGTTAAACGACTATATAACCCTGTATACCCTTTTCTAGCGTTGCTAAATTCGCCTAAACGGGTGGCCACTTCCGTTGCTTCCGATATAGCGCGCAACACTTCTATAGGGTTTCTTGCGACTTTCGACAATGTAGACTTACGAGAAAATAATTCTCTTAAATGTCCGCTTAAATAGTCTCTGTCAAGACTTACCATAGCAGCGTGAGCGCCACCGCTTTTGACGTAATCCCAATATAATTGGTCTTTCTTTAAGAAATGCGCTAACCCTTTAAATGTATCAACTACAGGCAAAAAGCCATGTTTAGAGAATACACCGGCTGAAATGGTATCACGCAAAGCATTTGTGATAGCAAAGCCAGCGGTAACAGTTGAGCCGGCACGCAACCAACTAGCCGGATACTGCAATATTTTTGTTATAAAATTGCTTGTATCCTTATTCATCATTTTCATTGTTTGCGCTAATTCTGGAGTTGTTTCATATACAACCTTTTTCCCTTTAACCCAAACAGAAAATGTATTGTCAGTAGATTTTGCCGGTCTATTACCTCTTACCTCTTCGACAATGGTTCCTACGCCCGGTTTCTTTGCTAACTTGGCAAAGGTAACGCCCACGTGATTTCGCTCGATTGCATTGTAGAATTGGTATGTATTTTTTACAATGCTTTCTAATGGATCAATAATATCACGTGTACTGCCTTTGAACCGCTTAATAGGATTAGCCACGTTGACAAACCCTTTGGAACTAGAAAAGAACCCATCCATACTTTCTGCCGAGAAATCACGGAAAAACGGAACATAGTTAGGGTATTTATTTCGTAACAAATGGTATGTTTCCGGTTTTAATATCCCATTATTTACAAGTTCAGCAAGAATATAATCTTGAAAACGGTGAATATCTTTAGCAGCACTTTTGAATGTAGGATTTTTTTCATACTGATTAACGGCAGCTAAATCCTCTTTTAATGTAAATGTAGCCATTTGTCCGTTACGGTGTAGGTCTAAATCATGTAGTGCTACAAGGTAGGCGCTAAAATCTTTATGTTCTTTTTGAGGAATATCCTTAATGATATCCTCAAATGCACGAATTCCCTTTTCAGGTCTCCCACGCTTTATAAATTCTTCCGCTTTGCCTACCCATCCACGAGATAACCACGCTTGCATAAATGGATTATCTTTAAACGCTACTTTTTCACCTGTGATATGTTCCACTTCCTCAACCATTTCACGCAATGGATTGAGTTCATCAATAGCTTTTGTGTAGACATCACTTGCTACACGTTTAATGGTATCTTTAATATTTCCATCTTTAGCATCCGTAATGATGCGTTCTGCTTTAGAGGTTCGTTCAAAGGAAATAGAACCTTTGATACGGTCTGCACTAGACTGTTTATGCCATTCATGAGTTAGTTTAGATAATTTATTAACAATACCATTTAACGCCTTATCACGTTCTATAGTTTCTTTGAAGTGTTTATAGAACTCCGGAAAGTCCTGTTTGGCTTTTGCTCTGTCTGATACATAATCTTTAAAGAATTCGGCGTACCCCTCTTTACGCTTACCAGCTACATCTAAATTATCATAGCTAGTACCAAACCGCTTTTTGACTTGACCTAACAATTCAGTATCAAACTTAGGAATATTGCTAAATCCATTATGGTTATCAATGTAATGACCTAACTCATGCATCATTGTAGGGATATCACCATATGCCCCCGTACGGATTACATCGCTATTAGGATTATACCAACCCTTAGCGTTTTTAGTTCCCAATCTCCCTGTTTTTATACGCTGATTGAATAGGTTATTAATACTATCAATAATTTCACGACGACTAACGGCACGCCCCATACGTTCAACGCCTTCACTTTGTTCCGTATGTGGTGTTTCGTTACCTTTAGTGCTATATTGTAGCGACTCTGTAGGTCTAACGCCTTTACTTTCCAAATAACGATTTGCCATTGCTTCGTTGCCGTCAAATGCTTTTACAACTGCATTGTGTACTTGCTCATGTGTTGCATTGTCTAAAAGCCGGCTTGGTTGTTGTGCGTATTTGCTCACGCCACCTTCTACCGGTTCCGCTTGTAACATTTTAAGTTCTTGCGTATCGGTGATTAATTCGGCAGCACGATCACGGCGAACCGTTTCCATATATTCACGGTTCAAACTTTCAACCGGTACATCTAGGCTTTCAGATAATCGAACCTTAACCGCATCAAGTTCCGTTTTAGGAATATCCGGCTTAGTTGCTTTGTTTAAATCTTTCAAGATTTCTGTATTAGAATGAACTTTATTTTCTAATTCAGTCAACCGTGTTTCAGATGCATCATTTTTAACAACGTCTTTTAATTCGTTGATGATCGTTTCACGTGCTTTTAGTGGTAATTCATCAATCGCATTTTTTAAACTTACGTTTGGTGCATCTTCTTCATAACGAAATCTACTATTTATATCGTTTTCAATCGTCTTTTCTTGAATTCTAGGCGTTTCACTCTCTACAAAGTCAGTATTTATGCGGTCTTTATGCTGAAATTCGTTTATTTCGCCTGTACTAGCCGTTTCACCTTCGCCTTGATAGTTTATACCTAAATCATCATTTTTAACCGATTTCTTTTCGGCATTTTCAACAAAACTATTCAAATCTGTGTGCGGTTCCTCTCCTTTTGCCGCATCACGTTCTATGAACTCATCCCTAAATGGTTCTTCATGTGATACTCGGTTGGGGTCTAAGCTACTATCTTTAAATGATGTATCACGTGGCCCGTTTTCATATTTTCCGTAATTGCCGTTAAATGTATCTTCCGCAATTTCTGCGCGAACATTATCACGTGCAACTGCTGGGTCTGGTCTTTCGTATTTCTCGCGAATGATACGGGCCATTTCAGCCGGTGTAGCATCTGGGTGCGCGCGCATAGCTTCTAATGCTGCGCTTTCGGTGTTATGTAATTCCCATACGCTGAAATCAACTTGCGTTCTCCAATCCCATGGATCCAAGCCACGATTTTCAGCAAATTTTAATAAACCGTTTTCTCCGTTTAATCTATCTCCAGTAAATTGAACCAAACCACGGGAGCCATAACCATCGCCGCTTGTAACTGTTGTACTAAAACTGCTTTCGGCGCCAATATTACCAGTCATGCCGGCCGCTTCAACGTCGCTTAAACCATTCATACGGTATCGGTTATAAATATCCGCTTGGATATTTCCTGTTTCGCCTTCCATTGCTTGTCCATTCAAACCGCCTTCGGAATATTCGCGCGGTTCTACTGCGTTTACCTCTTCCGGTACTGGGATATCATCAAAGGCGTTATACATAACACCTTCTTCAAATTTAGGTTCATTTTTGGTAAATCGTTCCCCAATATCCTCAAATGCATTGGTTGCCTTTTCTTTGATATGTTCACCAACACGCCCCACACGTTCACCGATTGCGCCAGATACTCTTTTAGGTGTAACCCCATGTATCATGCCAGCTGGTAAGAATACATCATCCCATACATTAAAAGGATTATCAACGATATTTTGTGCGAATTCACCCGGACTATCAATAGCACGTCCAATAGGGTTGGCTATTGGATCGACAAGAAAACCTTTTGCCGTAGTTAGTGCTGGACTATCTGCAATAATATTTTCCGTATTACCTTCTGCGTAATCGCTAGAATTCTGCGAATACATATCTTGTGCATCACCAATGATTGTAGGTGCTGCCAATATGCCAGCTGCGGCCCTTACATAAGGGTGTACATACGGAGTAATTGCCAAATAGCCAGCCGGACGTCCAACGATTGCATTATATGCCGCTGCTGATTTTGCATCATAATCAGCGGTCTTATAATTATCGTTCATGCCGTCCTCATCTAGTTCAGTCGCATCAATTTCACCCCTACGGTACGCATCTACCGAATTACTGATAGATGCACGATGCGCATCATTTGCAGCACTTACGGCAGCATTCGCGTTATCCCACCAATTAACAACGGTATTTTTCATATTACCAGCAGTAGTGCTTATTTGATTAGCCGCCCTAGATGCTTTATCTTCTACGCCATTTGCTACCCATTCCGCATTATTCTTGATGCCGTCCCATAATGTAGGCTTGGGTACATTATCCGCATCATAGCCGTATTCGGTTGTTATATCTTCAAAGGCGTTGCCGCTATTAGCATTACTACCATAACGACTTGTAATATCATCAAATGCACCCATTGTTTACCTCTTTGTTTAATAAGACTTTAACCACGATTTATAATTACCATAACCAGCCGCATCAAGTTCCGCTGCAATCTGATCATCACTCCAGCCTTGCGCTGAAAGTTCGTTCATGCGCTTGGATACTGCCGCTTGTTCCTCGGCTGAATAGGTAGGTTGCCGTTTTACTGTAGGCGCACCGCCGCCAGCCGTTGGCGCACCATTTAATGCACCTTGTAACTTACCATAATAAGGACTTTCGCTTTCGTCCTTATCTGGATTAGCTTTAACCCACGCAGTATGTTGTGCGGATAACGTACGCAACACTTGTGCATTATATCCGCTAGTGCCGGATTGTGTAGCCGTTGGTGGTTTAACATGCGTACCTACATATTTCATGCTACCGTCCGTGCCAACAATATACGTTTTGCCGTCTGGCATAACTTTAATGTTTTTTGCCCCGAAATTACCAATGTTTTTCATTTGGCCGTCCGGAGTCATAACAATAACTTGACCGTTCGCAAATTGTTTTGTTTCAACCTTGCCATAACCGCCCATGTCTTGAATAGTACCGTCGCCCATGTTGTAACGTACAATATGGCCGTTTTGCGCACTACTAAATTTGTAATCTGGTTTATCAAGCGCCGCAATAGAATTCAAGTTGTTCATATCAATAGTGCCAGCGCCTACTTTATTTGCTAGATAATTGTATCTGGCAACGGCCGGCGCCAACCCTTTAACCCGTTTTGTGTTATAGGTATCTACAACCGGGTTCCCGTCCTTGTCTTTAGTGAATACAAGGTTATTCATAATCTGTTGTCGCATTGGTTCAAGCACTTTTTCTTGATATTCGTTGACTTGTTGCATATACATATTATTCACGTCGGTTTGATATTGTTCGTTGGCTAAACCTTGCGCCGTCTTGAAATCAAAACCAGCTTTGACAAGGGCGAGTGTATTCGCCCCTAGTCTTTTACGTGCTTCACTTGTTACAGTCGCTTTGTCTGGAATGGAATATTGGCCCGGCGCTTTATCCTCGTTGGCATTACCACTTTCTACCAATTTGGGCGCCCCACGAAAAGGGTTATTTGCCCTTTGTTGCATCATTTCTTGATACGTTTGCGGTACACCATTACCAATACCAGTATTATTTAGGCTTTCAAAGTTCCATAACCCTGTATTTTGTTGTGGTGGTTGAACTGGTGCGGCTGGTGCATCTGTGTTAGCTTGCATCGGTTGTGCTGGTGCTGCCGGATTTTGACCGCCCCATAATCCTTGATTATTCGCCACTGCTTGCGCACCGAAGGAATTATTACGCATAGCGTTATTAATAAACTGTCCAGCGTTAAATTGTCCTTGCGTTGGCATTTGGCTTGCCATTTGTTGCGTTGGTGTCGCCTGTTCACCACCGTTTAGCATGTCTTGGTATCCATGCGCCATGCGGTTATTTTGAATTTGCCCTAAACGATACCCGCCGTATCGACCAGCCAACTCGCCGATACTTTCCCACGGGTTATAATTCTGTAAATAAATAACGCTCATTGTGTTATTCCTCTACTTTCTCCGATTTCTTACCTTTAGTTTTCTTTGTTGTTTTTTCGTCTGTTACTTCGTCAGTATCTTCCGGATTTTTATCTGTTGGATCGTTTGTTTCATCTGTTCCTTCACCGGTTCCTTTATCGTCTTTCTTGCCGGTGTTTTCAGATAGTTTCTTTGCATCTGCAATCGCTTTCAATTCCTCTTCATTGATGCCTTCCGCCATAATACCGTTAGCATAGAAGAGATTATCACCAGTACATTGCAATTCAAATACTTGTTCAGTATTGCCAGTCGGTTCACTAACGGTAACAACTTGATAACCATGTACCGTCATGATTGGTTCACCGATTGCAAGTTCTTCAACCAATTTAAGGCCTTCTGGAGTTAATACTTTTTCACTACCTGTGGTAACAACATTACAATCAACAGTTTCAAGGCGATGTGTTTCTTTTTCACCCATATCATGCAATGCAATTACATCATTAACCGCACCCAACGTGATAACAGTATCACCATTTACAAATGTTTCGATTGCTTTGCCACCTTCTGGTGTTGCAATTTCAGTACCCGCTACAAAACAAAAACCTTTCATAAGACCTCCTAAAAATCCACCGTTACCTTGCTTAACCATTGTTTGTGCTGGTTGAGCAAGTCCGTATCGTAACGTCATATATCTGTTTAATAAATCCTCTTGATCCGAATTATTTAACTGGCTCATAGAGTAGTAATCTTTGGCCGGTTGAGTAGATGCACTTTGTGTTGTTGCGCCGGTATTAATAGGGTTTTGCGCTAACCCTTCACGTTGACCGATAAGGCCCGCCGAAGTACCGGCATTATTCATTTGATTGGTATACCCTTGATTTAACAAGTTAGCTTGATTTACGATGCCGTTTTGTTGGTTGTTATATGTATTACCCCAAAGGCCCATTTTAGCACCGATACCACTCAAACTATTGTTAAATGCTTGTGAATTAAGCGCCGCCGCTTGGTTCAAATCATTTGCATATTGTGCCGCAAGTGTATTGGATGCGTTCTTGCTAATATCATTCAATGCATTATCTGTGATTGAAGAATTAACAATACCGCGACTCGCTAGGCCAGAAACTGCATTACCTACAGTTGCCTGTAAATCATTATTTAACGCTTGCCGTCTAGCATCTGCATAAGCCGTAGGAAGTTGGCCGTTTGTAATGCTATCCATTGCGTTTTGATTTTTGAGCAATGCGCCGTTGTATTCATTCGCTAGTTGCCCCGCTCCATTGTTCATAGCATCAACGCTGGCCCCTAACTGATTGGCATATCTTGTATTATCCGTTAGGTTTCTTGCGCCAGCTGTTGCCACTTGATTTTGCAATGCTGCTAGTGCATTTTGGTTATCTTTGTTAGCCCCCAAATATGCATTGTACATTTGCTGATATTGCGGACTAACTACATTATTTAAGGCTCTATCGCCCATGCCTTGCAAGGTATTGGCGCTTTGATTGGTTCTATTTATCCAATTCATTTGCCCTTGTAAGAGTTGCTTTTCTTCGGGGCCGGCTGGTGGTAAATTAGCGCCTATGCTCTGTACCTTCGATTTTTTACCGCCCCCAAATAATTGCAAGTCAAATGTAAACATGCTTTTCCTTTCTACAAAGTAGCCTCCAAATGCTCACGCTTTGTTTTTAATACTTTGTAATTAAACCCATTATAGGTGTAGTCCATATGCGGAACACGTTCCATGTTCCACTTTTTAATAAAACCGCGCACGCTTCGATGTGTAGCCGTTACAATTACATCAAGATCATTTAACTTCATCACTTCAACAATGTATTTACCTATGACTTTCATATCACCGTATGTTTGCCAAATGGTAAAGTACCGTTCGCCCTCATATTCGTTGATACTCCAGAATAGAAAACCAGCATTTGGGAAGAATTTAAAATAATAATTGTATTTGTCTTTGTAGTTGTTATTTTCATCGAAATAAAAACCACTTAGACTAATACGTTCACCCGTGCGCCGCTCATAATCTTTTATCATATGTTCAAGGCTATCTAGTTTCATGTCTAATCTCCTATTCGTTCGATTGAGTATCTAAACGAAGTGTCCGCCGTAAATAACGCAACGTTTATATTGTTATTAAAAACACCGTCTATTAACAATTGATATTCAACGCTTCTAGAAGCTTTTATCGTTATGGTTACTACGACTCTCCTATTTTCACTACTTGTTACGGTTACATCGTACAATCTATATTTTTCATATTCCATGCTTATTCTGTACTTACCACGTGGAATGAATATAGTTTTTGTTTCTGTAAATGAACCGGTTACTTTTTTATTCCATGTAATCGTTTGAAAATCAACCGGATCATATTGTACAGAATACTCGTGCCCGTTAATTTCCGTTTTAAGTGGTGTTGATGTGTCGCCATACCGTGCATAGTATTCTTTACCATTAAAAGGAACAGTAATATAATTACCACGCGTTACGCTTTTTTCTTCGTGCAGTCCGAAACGGAATGTTTGACCGCCTTTTTCAAGTACTAGATTAGGCATTATTCTACCCTCAATTTAGCGCCGTTAGGGAACTCTAAATTGCCGGCTAAATCAAATGTTGCTAACGACTTCCATGCCCCCGGGTTATTCACACGTTCCATAGAGCGAACATAAATTCTATCAGAATTTGCGAACAATATTTCATACCCTAGTACTCGTTCATCATTAACCTTCCAAGGAAGTGCAATTCCGGTTCCCCAATACGAATTACTTCCAATTTTATATCCGTTAATTTCACCAATAAAAAAGCCAGAATAATTAGTCTTTGTATTTCCGTAGTAATCTAAATCAAGATCCTTACCGTACCGCAACCCTGTAATGATTAAATCACCGGTCATGGTATCACCGGACTTTTTAACATTTTGCGTTGCGATGTTTGCCGTATTCGCGCTCGCTGCATGTTTGGCTTCGTCTGCATTCGTTGCATGTTTAGCTTCTTTTACGGTATCGGTTTTCTTATAATAGGTTTCACCTAGTCCGTTTATAGTATCGGTAATGGTTTTTAATGTACGTGTTGGATTGCTAGTAAATTTTTCGTCGCCAGCTATCTTTTTAATAGCTTCCGCCATTTGATTAAGAATATCTGTAATCAAATAGTCTTTACCGTCTACCGTGCGTTTACCTATAACGGCATCGGTTGCCGTATTTAAGTATGGATCATAATACTTAATTGACTTAACACGTGTTGCATCTGTTACGGCGATTGCTACTACCACGCGCAGAATGTTTTTCCAGTATGTGCCGGTGTATACATTCATTTTTTCGCTTGTTGTGTTGTAGTACATTTTATCTGTTGCCGCTTCCGGTGCGTTTGGTTGCCGTAATGGTTCTAGCGTTGTACTGCCATAACTTAGGCCGCCAGATGCGGAGCGTTCCACATACAAATACGATGTACTATTGGCTGGTAGGCTCCAAGCACTTTGCTTACGGTTAATTGTTTGAATGTAATCAACCGCGCCATAGTCGTTGAAGCCGTCCGCGAACGAAACAAGAACAGGTGTTTGACTGCCGTCAATCATTACGCTTAGGTTATCACCAGTCAAGAAAGCGAATTCACCGTTGCTCACCTTGCCACTCAATACCCTATTACGTAGACCACCGCCAGAACCGCCAGAACCGCCGCCGGCTTTTAATTCCATTGCTTGCGCAATATTTAACAATTCGTTCCGGTTTTTTTGAATACTTTCCGGAACTGTATCACCCTGTGGTGTAATATCCAAAGGGTATTTTTCTTTATATGCCATTGTTAAACCTCTTCATACGTATAATCTAGCTGGCGTAATGAAATAGCGCCCTTTTGAACATTGATTTTGAATTGTACATTACGATTTGCACCGCCGCCAATCTTATAAGCCTTTGTATACTCGTTGGTATTCATTAATGCTTTATAATCGTAGGTCTTAAAGTTCGCGTAGTAGGTTTTGATTGCTTTACTAGCGAATTCAATCGGCTTAGGTTTCTTGTTTGAAATTCCTATAGTGCCATAGCCGGGAATAAGATTATGCGTTACAAAATTATAGTTCATAATTAATATGAATTGTCTTGTTGCCAATCTATTGCCGCTTACTATTGACGTTTGAATTTGTACGCTATCATCGGTATCTATAGTTTCATCTAGGATACCGATTTTATTTCCGTAGGCAATGTATACTTCTTTATCTACATTCACCGCATCATTGATGTTGTGTGTAAATTTACGCGATGTAAACACACCTCGACCGTCCTCATACCGTGGCAAGTAATGGTAAATGAATATCGTATCGCCATTATATGGCTTAATCCATATTTGCTTACGGCTAGATATATGCCATACATCACAATCTTTTGTAATGTACTTTAATAGATATGAATTTATATTCAGCCCGGTTTCAAACGGCTGAACCTGCGCATAGGTATTAGTAGGCATAAATGACATAAATCCTTGATTGCCTAAATAATAGCTACGATCATCAACGCTTATCGTTGCCCCGCTACAGTAACCAGTATAGGATAGAGGGTATACCGTTAAATTCCGTGCATCTGGCGTGCCAATAACTTGATACACACGCCCATATTCCTTATATACGATAATTGCACGTGATAAGAAATCAACGGCGATAATGCTGCCTTGGTCTTTATATCCAACATCAACATATTGCGCACTAGATGCATCATTTGAGTTGTGAGTCCATGCGTTGTAGTCGCCAACTGCCGACCAGTTCAACCGATGCGAATGAGTCGATGCAATCAGTACACGTCCAGAATGGCTTGATACTATATCACACACCGGACTTTCTACCGTTACCAACTTACCAGCACCAGAGATAACTTGTAATTTATCACCGCTAGCGATGAGAATATCACCACCAAATGCGTGATACTTTGGCTCTCCTGTGCCGTTTAACGTACCAAGCAATGTATTAGTATTGAAATCAGTAGAATATAGATTTCTACCGCTAGAAAAGTACCATTTGTTACGGTACACATCATAATACAAGGTTTCTACAGGCAACCCAAAATCATACAATATACGAACTCCCGGAACGGTACGGAGTGCATTATCCGTTCTATCAAATTCGCATTGTCTAGCCTGTGTCAAGGCTTGAACGTCAATATTCTCCGGTGGGTTGCTCCAGTCAAGGCCCAATCGGAAACCATTCGTCATGGCTACTTGTTTTACGCCCATTATGTTATACCCCGTGCCACCTTAATTTGTTCCGTGATGTAGTCTATGAACTGCTTATCATAGGCAGCGTAATCAGTCATAAGTGATTTCTTCTTAACCATAAAGGATATAAGCTGCACTAGATACTGATGAAAGAATTCGGAAAACGGAATGGTATCGTCCATTTCGTCAACGTGGTTTTTACGCACGCTATAAAATACTTGATTGACCGTTTCGCCGTCATACGTTTCAAATGTTCCGTTTATGATGCGGATAGGATACCCGGTTTTAGGTACAAACCCCATGAAATCGGAGGGAACCGCCCTTTTATCTGGTATATCCATATTTTTTACTACTTCTCGATCTTTGATACTAACTAGAATAGTCGTTAACCAATCAATCGCTGCGTTGATGTACTGGATATATTCTAGTTGTTCGTCAAGAATTTCGTTTGACTCTACATTAACAAGAGTAATCAATTCGCTTACGACCATAATTCCAATACCCTTCCGCAATTACACAATTATTATTACCTAAACCATTATTAATTGATTGCAACGCACTAACCATATTTGCTGAAATTCCAGAAATATCAAGGTTCATCACACGATATACGATGTAATCGACTAACAATGTTTCGAGTTCTGCCGGTAGTCCGCTTTCATCTTCGAGCATCTTATAGCCGGCCGTCTTTATATAATCAACAGTGATTTTCTGCTCACGTTCTGCATCAAATACAACCGTTTGTAAATTCAATACTTGATACCCTTGTATTTCCGAATCATCTGCCTTGACATTCAATATGCTGATACATTGAAAAGGCAATGTGATCCGTCCGCGTCCAGTACCTTCAAACGTGCCTGTTGCAAGGCTCGGGCAATATTGACAGATTAGGGCATTTAACAGGTGATTACCTTCGTTGTAATACTCCAATAAGTAATACGGAGTATATTGTTCTTGCGAGGTATCGCCTATTTGCATGAACGCCCTATTGATGAGTTGTTTTACGTTCATATTCACCCCATATAAGAATAAAGGCGGGTGTTACCCCGCCTATCATACTTACGCTTCTACTACACCACCAGTCATAACATTGATCACGCCGTAATCTTTGCTATTGAACTTGGATTTTTCGATTGCGCCATAGAAAGCAATACCATTGCCCTCTACGTTGCCGTAGTCGTCCACTTGCTTGATATGTTTAGCCGGACGAGATACCGCAAAGCATGCCGCTTGTTTACCTAAAAGCAAGTTATGGCATACGTTAGCACTAGATGCACCTGTTTTGTCATTTAACACGCGTTCGTATTCGTAAAGAATAACGCCGTCATATTCGCCTAACGCGCCTGTGAAAATAGGGTTTTTAGAACCACGAACATTGGCGTTTTGTTGTGCTGCCAACCATTTTGCATCATCTTTCAAATCACGAGCCGCCCAAGGAGAAACCAACATAATGAATTTATCCATGCCGTCAACTTTAATCGGTTGCACTTTAGGCCCGTGCATTTGCGCCTTACGTTTAGCACGAGAAATGAGTGTAGTAGTCAATTTATCGTTTGCCGTAATAGATGCTTGCGTACCGGCGGAAGATGCATAAAGCGTTTCACCAGCGGTAGGAGATGCGGAAAGTTTAGCGATTAACTTGTTATCTTGCCAATCAGATAACCATTGTTTTAACGCACCTTTGATTTCTTTTAACATGTCGTATTGTGTTTTTTGGTCGTCTGCTTCAAAGCGAGAAACCGCGTTACGTACTAATTGAGTTTGTACTGTGAAATCATAGATATTCAATGCTTCTTCGTTACCAGTCAATGTCGCACGGTTACCTTCAACACCGGCACCGCTTAAATTCATCATCAAGCCGAATGTAACTGCATCACCTTTTACGCCTGTAAGGTCTTTGTTTTTGTGTACTACATTAGATCCGTCAAGCGCGGTGAATTTATCGAAGAAAGACTCTTTCAAACCTTCATGCCACACTTTTTTTGTCCAAATCTTAGGGACTAACGCTGCTGGGATAGTTACTTGATTTCTTTGTTCTGCCATATATTACCTCTTATAATTCGTCAAAATATTTGCGTACATCGTCCGGCAATGCATCAAGATTGCCTGTGTCATACGCTTTTAAAATATCTTCTTCCGTTACCTTATTAGGTGTAGGAACGCCACCATTTAGCGCGCCAGCCTTTGGCAATGTTGCCGCTACTTCTAGTGGGTTGTTTGGTACTTCGGTACTCGTCGCCCGTTCATTTTGCAATTCATCAACAAATTTTCTAATGGTTTCAAAATCGGCTTCTGTACCTTCGCCCTGATCAACACGATAAAATGCATCATTAATCGGTTGTGCATCGCGCATCGTCATTCCGTTTAGCTTTTCTAAACCACGCTGATACAACTCATTAAAGTTTGGTAGCGATTTAATTTCATTTACGAAATTTAGGTTAGTTTGTCGTTGTTGGTGTACTGCGATTTGCTGATTAGTAATCGCATATTCTGCGTTAGCTTCAAAGCGAATGAATTCGTTGTACTTTTCAGCATCTTCGTACATCAAACCTTCTAAATCTTCCGCCGTCATATTAAAGCGCTTCAACGCTTCACGGCGAACGAAATCGCGAATATTTGATACTTCTTCTTGTGGCAATTCAATCGGCTTTTGTTGTGCTTCAAATTGTCTAGCACGTTCTTCCGCCGCTTTTCGTCTTGCGCGTTCCTGTGCAAGTGCCGCTTTTAAGTTCTGATCGTTCGCATGCGTTTCTTCCGTTTCTTCGTTAGTTTCCGGCGTTTCTGTTTCTACTTCCGCATCATTCGCATCACTTTCAGCCGCATCATTTGTAGAGGGTTCATCTGTTGCACCTTCCTGTGTATTCGTTTCTTCGGTTGTTTCTTCCGGTTCTACGCCCGCGTTTTCTAAATCTTCTGGAGTGAAACCAGCTTCTTCGATGTTTACTAAATCTTTTTCCATATCAAATACTCCTTTGCCTTTTTACGTCATTGCCGGACGAATATAAGAATATGGCAGTTTAACGCCGTTACCGGGCGAATATGTAGGTTCAAGTAGTTTAACGCCATTACTTGGGGCGAAATATAAAAAACGCCCCATATAGGAGCGTTTTATTATTGTGTTGATAGTTTATATTACATACCGCCTAAATCGTTCATAGGTGGCAAAATTTGCGGTGCATTTTGAATGTTTGATTGTCTGCCTTTCAAAGCTAACCGTTCCGCCATGATTTGCTGCGGTGAAATCTCAACGCCTAGCGTTTGTAAATACAGGCTCAACGCTTCCGCTGGCATATCATCTAGGCTACCGCTAACACGCAATTCTGGCATAGCTGGCTTTTCTGCCGCTTGCTGAATACGCTTCTTGACGGCTTCTTTTTCTGGGAAGTCCATAAAGTCGAGGATAATATCCATAGGAATATCAACGCCGCTTTTCTTAGCTTCCAATAATTGATATAGGTTAGCCTTGCGAGCCGTTGCGCTTGCTTGGCTTGTACTAATAACAATATCAAAATCAAAGCAACTTAGATCATATAGCACCTGTTTAATTGGGTTACCTTCTTGGTCTAATTGCGGTTGACCTAGTGCATCAGTTATAACCTGTTCTTGCATTGGTTGATTAAGGCCCGGTGTAATCTGTACAAATTCCTTTTGTCCATCATCGCCCATGATGCGCATTGCTTTATCTTGATTATAGAATTGAGGAATTAGCCCCGGAGCATTCTTTTCGCCCCATAAGAGTTTTACAATTTGTCTTTCTGCTTCTTTCGCCTGTTCAAATATGCCAGCCGTTTGAACTGTTGTTACAGACTGACGGAGATCGATTGCCTTGCCACTCATAGCACCAACGCTACCGCTTAGACTTTCCGGAGTGATACCGCTGATAGAATAGAAATCATTACTTGCCTGTTGTTCAAGGCTTAAATTGATATTGCTATCCATTGCCGGCGTTCCGTCTTGGAATGTTGTATTCGCCGGCAAGAAGATGTTCGCACCCGGTTTATTGCTATCACGCTTGATAATCTTTTTAAAGTTATCATCTGTGACACCACTCCAGAACTTAACGCCTAAACTTTGCTGATTAACAACATGCATGCGTTGGCTACGATTTTTATTTAATTCCCTTTGTGCATCCTTAATATCACGTACTACACCAGCCGGTTCTAGTTCATCTTCTGCTAGTTCACCGGTATAGTAGCAATATTCACGCACTAACGGGAATTTACCGTGTTTATAAGGACTTTCGCCCTCTTCTAAGAGGACATCATCGGCAAAGGTCGCATATCTGATTTTAGTATCTGGTATGCTAGTAGGCTTTTTGCCAATAGCCATTAATACGGTAAACAAAGGGTTTTCTTCATTAACCAAACCCTCTTTTGTCATAAATACGTGTTTTTTGCCGTATTCCTTATACCAGTACTGCACTACACGGATTTTATTGTAACTGTTGTTATACCAAAGGGCCTCACCGTCTACCGATTCAACTATGCCGGCTTCCTGTTCGGTATTATCATATTTATGTCTAAGTGTATCGATTTCATTGGCTTTATCCGGATATACTTGCTTTAATTTCGCCGTACCTTCCCAACTATATCGGCCAACATATTGAGCATCGCTTAAATCATCTTTTTTACATTCGGGATCTATGAAAGCATCGAACGGAGAAACACGTTCTATTTGAATAGTGCCATCTAACTTCGTGTAATCGAATTCATAACTTACCCAGTAATTAGCTAAACCGCAAATAATCTTATCACGGAAGCATTTCCCTTTATTGCGTTGATAGTTCGCGCGGTCTAAGCAATATTTTGTAATGCCTTTAGCCACTCGACTGATGCGGTCATCTTCTTCACTACGTGGCAAGAAGTCCGGTTCTGTTTCATTCTGCGATGCGTATCCACATAACAGATTAATAACCGGTCTAATTCTATTGATTGTAATCGCTGGCCGTCCAGCTTCACGCATTTTAGCCAAATCAGCATCTTCCCATTGCTTGCCCTGCATAAATGCAAAATCCTCGGCAGCACTTTTGCGCCAATCTGACGTGGCTTCTAATGCTTTTTTAACATTATTTTTCGCTTCGTATATATCGAATGTTTGTTCTATATCCATTATTCCACCATTTCAGAACCATATATCATATCGTACATTTGTTCTATTTGCCATTGTGGCATAACTTGCGCAAATTCTGCCAATTCCGCATCGGTGTATTTCGCCGGAATAATAACGCCCTTTTCTTCACGTTCGCCGTATTCTGACTTTAACACCTTATAGGCGTAATCTCGTAACGCCTTTTCACTCATACGCCCCATGCAGTACCTTCCCCTTCTATATCATCATCATATCTATAACCATCATTGAATGGTTTCTCCGGTTTCTTAGGTGTAATAGGTCTACTCATGCAAAAATATCTAAACTCATCATATGCATGATCCTCTTGCGTTGTATCAACATCTTCCGGCTTGCTTTCGTCATATACTAATTCCGGTAGTGTTCTTAGAATATGCTTACACGCAGAGAAGAATTTGATTTTCTTCTCCCTTAGGTAGGTATGAACCATCATCTTGCCCGGAATGCGTTCAGAATTAGACCGAGTAAAGTTAATTCCATGACGTGCGAATATTTCAGCTATAGACTCGCCTTGAATGCTCCACTTCATGCGGTCGTCCTTCTGCCATATCGCTCTATCAGCTATATCATATGCATAGGTTTCACCCTCGCTTAATCTAGCCATTTCGGCAGCGACTTCATCGGGTGTCAACTTTAACCCTACATCTGGCTCACCTGTGCAACCATAATATTCACGATAGCAATGCGCTACACCTTCATAGTCAATAGCGTACCAATGTATGCTAAACGGTTTACTAAAACCCCAGTCCATTGAACGAACCCGTGTCCAGCCTTGCGGAATTTCAAAAGGCTCTTCTATATGTACGCTTCGATTGAATTCGGTGAATACTTGCCCAATGAATACATCCCAATCGCCATACAAGAACGCTTTTTTTTCTTGTTCTGGCAATGCTTCCAAACGCTTTACATAGTTAGGGTCATTCTTCATTAATACGTAATTGTCATATACCTGAGCCGGAATAAACACCTTTTCGAGTCCTGTGGTCTGATCTATCACAGTTTTCTCACCGTAATTGGTTGCTTCTACGTATTTACGTTTCACCCAACCATGCCCACGGCCACCGGGGTTACAACTGCCACGAAAACGAACAGGAAACCCTTTAGCACTACGAAGGCAAGCCGTTAATAATTCGGCCGTGCGTTCCGTATGTTTGGTTAATTCGTCAATTCCTAGATAATCAAATTCTTGACCTTGATAACCCTCGGCATCTTTATCATTCTTCACATAACGGAACAGTACTTGACTACCATTCTTTAATGTCGCTATATGTCTATGGTCGGAATACTTATATAATTCCGGCGGTACGCTTCGTATCCATTCACGGATAACATTGGCTTCTAAATTCGGATATGTTTCACGGAATATATAACAATGGCTACCCGGATAGGTTAAAGCGTAAATGAACACGTCCATGATCAATGACTTTGTTTTTCCACCACCACGAGCGCCACCATACACCGCATACGGTGCCGTTGTATTGTGGAATATATTTTGTTTTTCATTTGGCTTATAGTCAATCGTTATTTCCATTTTTGATAGATTTATACAAAAAATGAGATATATCGCCGTGGATATACCTCATATTCTGATAGATTTATACAATTCTCCGTTATTCTTTATTCATATTACTAAACACAACCTTAATAGGTTCGCCGTCCGCACCGCTGATTTCTTGCTTATCTGTAAATAGCTTATAGCGTTTGCCAATCAATTCAGCCGCTTTTAGTCTATCATTCAACGCCGGATCTAAACCGAACTGGTCTGGAATATCACCACGCATCGTACTAGATAAAAACTGCATTACCTCGTCAGTATCGGCAATGCTATTTTCTTTCATTTCTGCTAGTCGTTCGTCTATATATTGTTTTACGTCAACTTTTTTCAACAGCCGACTACCAGCCGAATACGCCGTTCGTTCACTATAACCAGCCTTTATTGCTGATTGTGTGGCGTTCGTAGTCTTTAGCCATTCTTCTGCAAATATTAACTCTTTAGGCTTTAATTTAATATCACTCACTACGTTCACCACCTTTCAACACATTAACTAAATATATTAACAACTCATGTGGCTTTAATGTATCGTATTCAGCTACCTTTTTAAATAGTTGTCCTTCTTTAAACGGGTTATGTTTATACTTCTCTGGGAACGCTTTCGCATATTCTGCTTCGCTATACATACGACTTGCGATATATACTTTAAATGGTTTATCCCACTTACTCCATGATTGGCGAGTATCAATAACATATCTTAAACCCTTTTTAACTTGTAATGCCGTAATTACTTTTTTAATTTTAGGCATGTAGTTCATTGATATTCACCCCCTTATTTTAGAATGTTATTGCCTTTTGCTTTCATACGCCTATGTGATCGCTGACATATTCCGGCCGCTTGCTTAGATGCGTGTTGGCTAGTGCAATATGTTTGGCATCGTCCGTTATATTCGATTGTTTCAGCCGTGCATATGCCGTGCTTATCATTGTTTAAACAATGCTTTCTATCGCAATGAATTTGCGTCATATTGCTACCCTTTCAAATAATCACATTACACATTTCGTGTAATTTTAAAAATACGGTTGACGTGTCACGGCTACCGTGTTATACTTTAATCAAGGTAAGGGAAACGAACCCCAATAGTTAATCACAAGGAGAAATAAAATGTACACATTAAAAGACTTAAACTCAAATCAAACTTGGAACTTTGATAACCAATCACAAGTATCTGAATTTATTTCAACTATGTCATTCGGTTTTGAATGGCAATTACTAGACACAAATAATCAAGTTATCGCAACTCACATTTATGAATAAGGAGGAAATCAAAATGTTTGAAGTTACAACTCGCTATCCTAAATATCATCGTTACGGTTCTTATCAAACAGCATGGGAAGCTTTAGAAGGTGCTATGGATGTACTCGAAAGAAAAAGCCATGCCACTCAACTAACATGGTGCGGCACCAACCGTGATTTTTACGAAGAGGTTACAGGTACAACCCCTACAGTTGACCTCACAGACGAAACATGGATTATCGGAGATGGTGATTTCTTCACAGTCGTTGAACGCAACGCAACAGCTAACGAAATCAAATTAGCGTTACAAGATATTACACGAGATATAGAAATTGATGAGGTTGAATAATGACAAACAAAATAAAAGAGGCCCGTTTAAAAGCGGGTCTCACTCAAAAGGCTGCGGCTGAATATTTAGAAATGCCACTCCGCACCTTCCAAGATTGGGAGTACGGTTCTAACGCCCCTAAATATGTAATCAATATGGCAGTTAAAATGTTAAATGCAATTCAAAAGAATAACGGAGAATAAAACAATGCAAATGACAATTCAAGAAATCAAGAACGCGATCAAATACAACGAACTTAATAACATTGAAACACTTCAAGCTACCTATACAGGTATCAAACACAATAATGACGGCATAATTCAAACACTAGGTTATGACGATTTAAGTAACATTGTTATGATGCTTCGTTATATCGCTGAAAAGTGCGAGCTACTCCGCCAACATACCAACTCTATATATGATGCATTCGCCGCTTTTAATCTGCGTGAAACAATATTTGATACTATAGATGAGTACCAACAAGAAATGAATAATCAAATACGCCATATGTTAGCCGCTAAATTATAGCGGCTTTTTTAATTACTCAAAACCGAACACGCCGGCAATTAAAAGTTTCCTACGTTCTACATCTGGTATAAAACGCATGCAGCGTGTTCAGTTTTCAATAATCAAATGTTCCTTTTATACAAGAAATGGGATATATCGCCGTGGATATACCCCATTTTATTTTTGTTTTATTCGTTTTGTTTGTATGTTCTAAACAAATACCGGCAATCTATGAAATCGTACAAATAGTTATGATATTAGGACGTACATATTTAACAAGGATCGTATCTCAAATGGCATGTGTTCGTTGAAAGGAATTTAACGCCGGTATCTGTTTACAACACACAAGGGGAACGTTTATAGTTCCCCTCGGTGTCGTATGTTTAATGGGAGAATTAGTCAATGTCGTTCAAAGCTACATATGACACTATAATTATACTATATTATGCTTTTCCGCATGTTTCCGATATAGTCCGATATATTCCGACTTTTACCGTTTTAGCGGTATGCATACTCGGGTAATATGTATGGTGCAAATAATACCCTACTTTGATGAGTGCAGCCGTCTTTAGTTCGCTTGCTTGCGACTTTTCTAAATCTGTAAAGTATCTAGCATGCTTAGCACTTTTGCCGTCAACATATTCACGCATCAATAGTATATTTTCTTTTCCTTTTGTGCATATGTTAATAATATCTGCTGCGGTTTCCCGCTCATCAATCAACGCCCCTATTTCCTTTTGTGCTGCATCGCGCTTACTTTCAAGGCGTACTATTTGACGGTCTAACCCGCCCGGTGTTCCGCCACCGCTTAAACGTTCCTTACTATAATCAATTGCCCCGATTGTTGTTATATCGGATTGCAAATGCTTTAGATCTTCTTTCAATGATTTAATTTTCATTGTGATTAATTTAATCGGTTCTAGGTACTCTTTGGCTAACTCTCTATATTCTTTATCCGTCATATATTCCCCTTTATTTCATGTTCTTAACTGTTTCTCCTAACATATTTAAATAGTCCTGTAAATTACCTTTGATAGCATCATTCACTAATTGGATATTGTCTGTTGTTACATAGTGTGCCAGTAATATTTTATACATAGCATCTTTTGTAGGTACAAATATCACAATCAACGTGCTAATTACAAACGCCACCAACAATAATGTTACCTGAGATTTATTTGCTTGCATTTCTTCCCTTGCTTGCTCCTCAGCAATATACAAAAAACCCATAAGACACACTACGAACGCCAACACAAAAAAGATAATATGATTTAAAATATCTAAATTATGCAATATTTCAATCAAATACAGATACATCGGATTAATAATAGGCATTATACATTTCCCCTTTTCTAACCACATAACGTAGAAACAAATAATACAAGTAAACTTATTGTTGTTACCCCTATTGCAAATATCCCAAAATCTTCCTTGGTATAGCTACAACAAACTAATAATATTTGCAAAACAACCGCCAACGAAAACAGAAAACTTTGATAATTTGACATGCTCACCTCTTATAAAGGGGCGTTTATCTTGCCCCTTATCCACTACATCGTAAATACTGATACTAATTTAATTAACGCTATCACTAGTGAAAACACCAATGCAGCATCAAACAATAATTTAATCATGGTTATTTACCTGTGCTGCCAATACCACCAGCACCGCGCGCCGTTTCGGTTAATTCCTCAACCTCTAACAACTTTAATGTGCCAACTGGTACCATAATTCCCTGTACTAATCTATCGCCCTTTTGGATTAAATACGGTGTATCGCTGGCATTGTGTAGAATTGCTTTAATTTCGCCCCTATAGTCCGCATCAATCACCCCGAATGAATTCGGAATAATTAACGGCGTTTTGCTCATGCTAGATCGTGGCGCCAGCATTAACATATACCCCTTTGGAATTTCCACCGCTAACCCCAGCGTTACATATTGCGTTTGATGCGGTTCTATAACTACGCTTTCCGGTTGATAAAAATCCATACCAGCAGCATCTACGCTGCCAACTTTTGGCAATAATACACATGTCATGCATCGCTTAATTTTAATAACGTCCGCATTATATCGTTTATATCCAAATATGCGTTTAATCCTGTTTAGTAAATCCATTTATTACCACTCATTTCAATAACGCTTCCAATACTTTATTTTTTCTATCCATAATTCGTATTTCTGCCCGCGGGTTATCTTTATCAATGCCAGCGATGTAGCTATTACCATATGAACATATCCATTTATCATCATCAATTACTTTTGCCTTTGTTAATATATCGCTAGTCGCCTGTAGCAACCCGATTAAGTCCGGCCAACTTCTTTTATTTGGAAGATAATACTTGCATTCAACAACTACGATGCCAGATATATGCAGTTTCTTTCCAGCCAATTGCCATAAACATGCATCTTCATAATTTGAATAGGCTTCCGACGGAATATAACCCCGTTTATTTCCGTTCTTAACTATTTGCCCGTGGTTTTTCTTCGTGATTGGGCGACCTTTGAATACTATATCAATTATTGGCATTTTCTGCTAACCTCACTTTACGCGGTTCTACTTCTGTAAGCACATCTGATTTCCCATTACTCCAGCTTGTCGCACCGTAACAAAAATAACAAACCCGTCCACCTTCAAATTTAGCAAAATACCGCCTTACGACTCCGTTTATAGTTTCAATAATGATAGGCGTATCAATCGGAACCATTTCCCACTCCACGATACCCAGCAACGATGCTATAGAGTATTTATCTGTTTTAGGACTTAACCCCAGTACACGGCACGGAATACGCGGGGTATGATCGCGTACTTTAAAATTGCCGCCGTTTTCAATAAATGTAGGATTTACGAAATAGGCATACACCCCGAATATTTTAATATCGCGATAACCCTCATCGTACATTTCTTGTAACAACCATTTTGCACCTTGTTCATTCGTCATAATTCAATTCCCCTTTTGTTAATAAATGCTTGATTTGTTCCTTAACATGATACAAGTACAATTCCATTGTTCCGTTAAAATGTCGTAAATTTTCTTTTAAAATTACTCGTCTTAACCGCCCTTGCTTTCCACCGTTTGGAATACTATATTCAACCATGATGCAATAAGAATTTGCGCTTATCTTTGGTTTTAAAATTCTATTTCCAATAACAATGGTTAAAGCGCTTGCAAATTGTTCACATGTATATGTTAAATCATTTGTTTTTACAAGTTTCTTCATTTACTACCCTCCCCACAATATGACGACCTATTTCTTCTACAACATTTACAGTAACAGCATTACCAGCCTGCTTATAAAGTTGGCTATTGCTATTTATCGCCGCTGCTTTCTCGAACTGTTCATCTGAAAAACCTTGTAAACGCCAATATTCTTTAGGCGTTAATTTTCTAATGCGAATAGATTCATCGTCAACCAATACACCTAGATTATCGCTAGTCGTTAATGTGTTAGATTGTTGTGGTTGCACTCTTGCTCGGCGTGTTTCACTATCTGGATATGCAAGGTCTATTCCGTCGCCAACTTTAGCCTCTAAATACCCTGTTTTTGTTGCGTTTTTAATCAGCACTTTAACTTCTAAATTTCCACCATCACAAGTATTAATGGTAGGACTAACTCCGCTTACTGAGTACACTCTTCCAGATTGAGGGTTTCCGCCAAAGCCTTTGTTTTCTGTGAGATTTCCAATCTGATCAATAGTTGATTGATTTTCTCGTCTGATAGGTAAAAGCTCTCTGGAACATCGTTCTCCATAATATCCAACAATGTATACTCGTTCTCTGTTTTGTGGCACTCCATAATCTTTGGAATTATACACCTTCCATTCGATACTATACCCTCTTTCGGCCATTTCACCGATAACATTAAGGAATCCTCTTCCATTGTCGATTGACAACAAATTTTTAACGTTTTCACACATAAGCCATTTGGGTTTATTTTCTTCGCACTCATCTAATAACCTCATAATTTCATAAAACAGTCCGCTTCTAGTACCTTTTTTAATGCCTTTTTGATTTCCAGCAATGCTTATATCTTGGCAAGGAAAACCAAACGCCCATAGGTCAGCCTTTGGCAAGTCCTTCCCTTTAACCTTTGTTACATCATCGCCAAACCACAAATTATCTGTATCGTACATTGCACGGTACGATGCTTGCGCGAACTTATCAAACTCACACCAGCCAACACACTCCATTCCGGCCCTTTCTAAACCGGAATGGAAACCACCAATGCCACTAAAAAAATCTATGAATTTCATGTATTCCCTTTCATCAAAACATATCACCACTTAATATAGTGTTTATACTTGTTAGATCACTCATGCTCATCGCATCATTTTCACGCAACCACGCCAAGCAATGCCGACCATGTTTTAACCCGTCCGGCTCATTTCTAGGCCCCGGGCTTGCATAAGTTACCGCTTCAACCCATTCACAATGCACTTCGTATGTATACCACGGATACATAAGGCAATAGGCTTTTATGTATTGTTGTTTACGCTTCCTTTCCCAAATCTACATTTCGTAACATTGAGTCATACGCTTTCATTTCTTCATTACGAAAGTTGTAACGATTAAATGAATTTGTAAAATATCTTCTAGTCGCACCATTTATAAATACTGTTATCTGTAGCATATTTACTCCTTTACATAATCTTCAATACGATAGTTTTTTGTTTCTTGTACAACCCAAGATTTGTTCTCGTACCCATGACGTTTTTCCCACGCTTGGAATACTTTTGTTAGTTCTTTACTTAGTTCGTCCATGTGTTCGTGTTTAACATCTTTCATGTAATCGTCTGACCATTCTGCGATTTCATCATCTAAGTTGTAATCACACACATTCCAAATCACACGTTCACCATCTACCTCAGGTACATATCGGTATGGATGACCTATTTCTATTGTTGTTTGTAATAATTCTTCTCGACTTAAAGCATCAAAATCACCATAGTCATATTCGTTATTGACATAATCTTCGATAGCATCTTTAATGCTATCTTGCGGTTCACCAGCTACTTCATCCTCACACCAACAATATTTTGTTTCATCTTTAACTAGCATTGTTATTTACCTCTTCAACTCTGTACATTCAATAATGCAATTTGCAGGCGATACGGAAATAAATCTTTTTCGTTCATCAGTAAAAGTAATCACTGTTTCATTGCCTATTTGCACATTTCGTATAGCACGTTCAAATGCTTTTTTATCTTCAAAAGTTTCAGTTTCATATGTGCCTGTTCCACAATTCATAACAATTGTTAATTCAACCATGTTTTTTCACCTCTTAAAACGGAACATTTTCATCGTTGCCTTTATCATCTGCAAAATTTTCAAAGTTACTTTCCGTTGCCGTATCATTCAATGCGGATACACCAACGAAACCGGCAATTACTTCCGTAACATATTTCTTTTGGCCGTTGCTATCTTCGTAAGAACGCGTTTGAATACGCCCCTCTACGAATAAGCGGTTTCCTTTTCGGTAATTTCCTACTGCTTCGCCTAGCTTACCCCATGCTACGCAATTAATGAAAGCAGTTTGTTCTTTTGTTTCATTTGTTGCGCTATCAACATAAGTATTGCTTGCCGCTACCGTGAAAGTTGCCACCGCTCGGCCGGATTGCGTATATCGTACTTCCGGATCACGTGCTAAATTACCTAAAATTTGTACTGTGTTCATTTTTCCGCCTCGTCATTACCTATCTGCAATTCAGCCATATCTGCCATAGCCAAATATACTTTTTCGTGCTTATTTCCTTTATGTGTCTCTTTTACTTTTGCTCGAAATTCAATAATCGTTCCGAAGAAACACCCACATACTACCTTGATTGTTTTGTCTCGGCATTTAAAGAATGTTGTGAACCGATTGTAACGACCAGCTCCACCAACAACCATGTAATCATCATCTTTTTTCACCTCAGCATTGCCGGACACCCTAGCATTGCCGGACACCCTAGCATCACCGGACACCCTAGCATTGCCGGACACCATAGCATCACCGGACACCCTAGCATTGCCGGACACCCAAGCATTGCCGAACACCCTAGCATTGCCGGACACCCTAACATCACCGGACACCCTAGCATTGCCGGACACCCTAGCATCACCGAACACCCTAGCATTGCCGGACACCCAAGCATTGCCGGACACCCAAGCATTGCCGGACTGGCTTAAATTTTCTTCGCATTCAATCCAACCACCAATTTCACCAGCAACTACACAACCGAAATTTATAATGGCTCTGATTTGCTTAAGTTTAATACCAAATGCAACTTTAATTTCTCCTGTAAATTCATATTTCTTTTGTTCATTCATTTGTGTTTACCGCCTTTTTAACAATTCATTTCAGTACTCCTAAAATTTTTGCTTTATATTCTTCTGCTATGTCCGCCTTTTCAACTAACCCTTTTAAGTCAATCGGTTCAAACCTTTCAACTTCAACTAAATGCCCATTATCAAGCATCTTAATTTCTGTTTGAGGTGGCATATTGAGTTCTGCCCTTTTCCGTGCTTCCGATAACAAGCCATTATTTTTGATACTTTCCGCAATTTCCATGCGTTTTTGTTCACGTGCTGCCAGTTGTTCATACGCCTTACAAAACTGGCTCATTACGGCGCTCTCATTGTATGATTGGCAGTTTCTTGGATCAAAGAAACGCCATATTGTTTTAGCAGCAAGCCTTGTAATACCTTCAAGTTCATTAATACCTTTTTCATACCCAAAACTACTAGCAACCTTTCTGACTTCTTCCCATGCATCTTGCGCTATTAACCGCTCCTCTTTGCCGTTTACATATCTGGAAATTTCTGCCGCTTTCTTGCGGATAGTTGCAACAGTCGGAACAAATTCACATGTATTAATACATTGCTTGATTGCTTCGGCCAACGTTACTGGGTTGATATCCTCCAGCGCGTATGCGTACATTTTGGTTTTCGCTACATCAATATTCGGATATATCAATAATTGGCCCGTAGCCATCAATGTTTTTGCGTTCGGCTCCCTCATTTGTTCCCCTTTCTACTGCATCAATCAATGCGTTTAATTCCGCAACCTTTCGTTCTGTATCCGTCATTGCTGCCATTTCGTTGGAATTTAGATATGTATCAAAATGACTTGGCGCAAATAAGGTTTTAGGCGTTAGATATTTTTCTAGTTTTGTACCTTTCCACTCACGGCATTTTTTATCAATGACCGTTTTAAAATCATCAACGGTATACCCTTCTTTTAAGCGTGATCTAATTGCTTGTACATATGGTTTAGTTGTAGGCTTGAATTTTGAACCTGTTTTTAGATTAAGATATTCGATAATTTCAAAGTGAGATTTATCAACATCGTCATGTGCAACATGACATAATGTTTCTATTCTACTCTCTTCTTCTCTTATCTTATCTATTCTTATCTGTGTATCCAGATTGTATCCATTTTGTATACATTTTGTATCCATGTAGGTATTATCTGGCTTCATTGGTTGTTTAACTACTTCGTAAACCTTGTTTTTTAACTCAACACGTTGTGCTTCCGGTAACTCTGATTTTGAATAACGATCACTTTGTACATAGTTATGTATACGCCAATGCCTAATAACAATAACGCCAGTTTCAAAACCAATCACAAAACCTTTAGCAACAAGCAATTTCAAATCATCATCTTTGCAACCGGTGATACGCATGATGCTTTTCGGTGATTGGATAAAGCCGTCATCATCTGCCCGTAGTAACAAGTGGAAATAAAGACATTGTGTACTTTGTGGCATATCTAAGAAATTATCAGTATCAATAATTTTCTTAGACATCATTCTTCGTTCTGCCATGTAATGCCCTTGTTCCTTTCTTTTAATATCTCCCTAATCTGTTTTGCATCGCTGCCATGTGCTTTTGTATGGCAATCACGGCATAAGCAAGCCAAATTATTAAGATTTGATAACCCGCCGCGCGATCTAAACTCTATATGATGTACTTCGGTTGCCATTGCACCACATAGCACGCATAAACCCTCATCGCGTTCATACGCCCATTTTCTGGTGCGGGCGTATAGTGCGTTATCCTGTCTTTTCCTTTTGTTCATATTCGCCCCATTCATTAATTAATGAGTTGATATAGTCATCATTTTCAATCGGTATGTTTAACTGGTTGCATTCATCAACGAGTGCATCAATTAAACGCCGCATTTCATCAACTGTGTAAACACTGCTTCCATGATATGCACGAACGATTGAATATCCTTCCGTTTTGGCTGGGCCGGCATCTTCTGCATGCCAGCCTAACCCGTGGCCTTGCCAAATTTCAATAAAACGGTCTATAGCATCGTTTTTAATTGGTAAATATGCAAATGTACCACATTCAATCAAAACTCGCTTGTACACGTCATTTTTTGAAATATATGCGTTCTTTGAAAGTTCCCGCGCTATCTTATCGCATAATACCCACGCATAAGCGTTGGCATTTAGTGAACGGCGTTTTATTTTCTTTTTGATTTCGACTATATATTCAACTTCCGGATCTAACTTATTTAATGTTTCATCTATAGGGGCCGGAATTAATATATTCCAGCCTATAGACTTTATAACGTTAATTCCTTTTGTTACCCACTTCATTATTTAGTGCCTTGTTGCTCAATGAATTTCTTTAACCAATCAAGAGCGGCGACCATTTCAAAGGCATCTAACATCGCAAGGCGTGGTTTTTTAAATTCTGTTGCAATGTGTTTTGTGATTTCTGCCGGTGGTACATTGTTATCTTTTGCAAGTTTACAAAATTCTTCATATCCGGCAACGTGCGTTTCTTTTGGTTTAGTCGCTTGCATTGGCGCTGCACTTCCACCCATTGTAAAGCGTACAACCCCTTTACTATCAACTATGGTTAACTTGTTGATATTTCGATTTTCGTCATAGTCGATTTCTTTAACTGTAAATTTTGCGTATGACTTAGGCTTTCCGTCTTTCCCCGGTTTCCATTCGCCATTTTGCAAATTAATATAGGTAAACGGAGCGGAATATAATTCCCTACCAATGCCCCAGTTAAAGCATGCACGCTTGAAACTATCAGATGCTTGGCCCTTTTCTTTTTCTGTGTTGCTTTCCGTGCCTACATCGGACTTACCAACCCACTCGCCGGTTTGTTGGTTGTAGATTGAAACTGTGCAATATAATCTATCGCCAATGATCGCATGTTCACGTTTCCAATTCATTGCGCCTACTACTTCATCAAGCATGCGCATATCAACGCGTGCATCTTTGTATAGCAGCACAACTGCACCTACGTTGCCGTTCTTTTCATTTAGCGATTGAATACGGCAATCTATTTCATTCGCTTTTAGTGTTCTAAATTCCATGCATGCCACCTACTTAATATAGAAATTTTGATTTACTTTAATTTCTGCACCTTCTACCGTTTCTCCGGCTTTAATAGCTTTCTTAATGGCCGTTTTATCGGCCTTAATCTCAACTTTTGTGTAATCTGCTGGGATTACATCAAGATTTATGATTTCCACGCTTTCACTTTTGCGGTATCCAGCTTTGAACGTTCCGACCTCTAACTTTTCAATTCCTTTTTGTTTCATGGAATATTCAATATTGTTTTTTAGTGTTTCAATCGTGCTTTCCTTTGATTTTTTTACCTTGTTTAATCTATCAATTTCAGCCTTAATACCTTGAATATCGGCGTCAACATTAACCATGTATTTGGCCGTATTTTCGATTTTTTCCTCAATGGATAAATCGAGCATTTCAAGTGTATTTTGAATTGCTTCGATTTCTTCCGGCGTTTCCGCTGCTTCGAGCATTGCGGATAATTCCGCATAATCTTTGTTTAATTCGTAGATACTAGCCATTTTTATTTATCACCTTTCAATAATGCAATAATTTCTTCTACATCAACATTCGTAATAGGTGAGTCCATTAACGAACGATAACTTCCCATATTTATATAAATTAATTTGTCTTTATATATTGCGTATACATCATAAGTAAAAATTGCTTCGCCGCTTTCTATGTAATGTCTTCTAACACCAAGATTAAGAGAAATTTCTTTATCCGCAATTTTTTCACATAATTCTGTAAACATTGCAGTAACTTCAGCAATTTGTTTTTTATTTAATCTCCATTCCATATTTTCACCTTGCCACCTTAACCGCTATTGTGTAATATAGGGTTAAGATGCTTTAATAACTCACTTTTCGCATCTGCCCTTTGGTAACTGCAATTACTAAAGGGCCTTTTTTATTTCTTCTTCCCATTTACTGCTTAGTATCCACATCGTTACACCTAACATACTTTGACAAAAGAATGTCCACATATCGATGTTGTCTAGTTCTAAGCTACCCATACCACCAATAACTAATATTGCTGATATGATTTTCATTCCATTACACAACTTAATCATTTAAATCTCCTGTAATCACTAGCATTTGGCTAGTGATTTTTCTAATTTCACCTCTTAGATACCGATTTTCTGATTGCAAGCGTTCGTTTTCTGTTTGCAATTGTTTATATCTGACAATGTTAAACTCCGTTGTCAGCCCTGCTAATTTCTCAACCTCATTCCGGTTGAATTTCACGCCGGGTATCGGTAACTGGTGTAACTTGCCCTCATTTCTGAGGTTATATACCGCTGTTTCTGATATCGACAGTAACGCAGCAACCTCTTTAACTGTGTAAACTAATTTTTCCATAGAATTCGTCCATACATTCTCCTTTTTATAAAAAATAATCAACTGTTACACCGAAATAATCGGCAATTTTTTTTAGCGTATCTACGCTAGGTTTTGAACGACCTTTTTTGTAGTCAGTCATTGCCGCCGTAGAAATGCCCGTAGCTTTACTTAATGCATATGCAGTTATGCCATGCTTTTTTAAAAGCTTTTCAATTTTTCCATACATCTTGCTATATCACCTCGATTCTGATATATTAAAATTAACTAATATTTATTAGCTAATTTTTACGTGATTTATAATCTCGTTTTCATTAGCTATCTCGCAATTTCATAATATTATGTTTTTGCGAGAATGTCCAATTAAACATTTATAAAATTTCTTAAAAGAGATTAAATCATGAGCAACAAAAACATATATAGTAAGATAGAAGCTCTATTGAGTCAACATAATATAAGTGCGTACAGACTTTCTAAAGATACTGGAATTTCAACGGCATCACTTACAGATTGGAAAAAGGGGCGCTCAAATCCTAAAGCAGATAAAATACAAATCATAGCGGATTATTTTAACATTCCTATCTCGTATTTTTTAGATAGCACTGAGCAAACAAAAGAGGTACCACCTATTAAAAGTGATACCTTAAATGTTGACTTCAAAAATGTGAAAGTGATGTTCTATGGGGATTATGAACTTACTGAGCAAGAGAAGAAAATGGTTGAAAATGTGATTAAAGGGGTTATTTCATCACGTAAGGATGAAAGGGATAAAAAATAAATATATAGGGGTGTAGTATGAAACGTATGTATCCTGTTGTGTTAGATATTATTAAAGAAAATCGGTCTAACGACCCAGATATTATTGCTAAGAATTTACGCATTAGTGTTCACTATAGATCACTACCAAAGCAGTTAAAAGGACTATTAATAAAAACGCCATTTTCAAAGGATATTGTTATTAACTCAAAAATAGATGTAAATCATAAAAAAGTGGCATTAGCACATGAATTAGGTCATGTTATATTACATAAGGGTGGGTATAACCTATTTGATATCGACTTATTAACCGATAGAGATAAAAAAGAAAAGGAATACCAAGCAAACAAATTCGCCTTTTTATTGGTAGCTCATACATGTATGAGAAATTCACCAAAAATGATTGATAGTATTCGTAACGAAAAGGAATTAACATTTAACGACACAATAGAGTTACTTAAAATATTTGAGCGTACAGGTTGTTATATTTAGGGGAAACGATCATGAAAGTAAACCGTAAAGAAATACAAGACAAAATGATAAACATTACATTTGGGACTTATTTATTTACTTTTCTATTTGCTGGTATATTTTTCATCATAGTAGAAAACAAAGGCGATACTATAGGTATTTTTATATCTGGTATTTTATTCTGGTTTGGATATTTGTTAATTAGATTTATCAATAAAAAACAAAGTACAAAGTTTTTAAATGAATTAGAAATGAGAGAATACTATGCAATACAATATCAGCGCGAGGAAGAAAGATAAGGGTTTTCAAATAATTGTGTCATATAAAGACGGCTACAGGTGGCGACAAAAATCAAAGCAAGGGTTCCGAACGCAACGTGAAGCCAAGGAATACGGCCATGTCATACTCAAAGAGTTAGACAAAACCGCACTCTTAACCAAAGATACAGAATTGAAAGACTTAACTTTCAAGGAATTTGCGGATATGTTCCTTGAAATAAAAAAAGGCCACGTTACGCACAATACATTAGCAATGTACCGTCATGCCGTGGATGCTTACAGTTCTATTAATAATATTAAATTGTCTGACATCAAACCATTACATATTCAAAATGTAGTGAATAAAATGGTCGCTTCGACTACTACCATCAATTCATACTACAAAGTGGTTAGTCGTATATTTTATATAGCGATCAACCCATACAAGATTATTATTGATAACCCATGCACTGGTGTTAGGTTGCCGCGCGTGGAACGCAAAAATGCGATCCATACTATTTCCGATGAGGATTTAAACCAATTCGCAAAGTATATGCGTGAGAAATATCCGCAAGCCTATTACTTTTTACAAATTGCTAGATATACTGGTATGCGATTAAGTGAAGTATATGGATTGACGTGGAATGATATTGACCTAAAAAATCGCAAAATTTCCGTCAATAAGCAACTTCAATATGTCAAAGGTGTAATTACCTTCGAGAAAACTAAAACGGCGAATTCGGTGCGAATTTTGCCAATTCCGCCTATCTTAGAAAAGATACTAATAGAATACCAAACACATGAGTTGGAGTTTGAGTATGATTTAGTTCTAAACCCATACAAGAAAAATGGTGTCAAATGCCAAATCAACACCTATTTAAAACAATTTGGAGACAACCTATCAGCGCATAATCTACGGCATACATATGCCACGAAATTATTGGCTAACGGTCTTGATGTAAAAACTGTATCAGCATTACTCGGCGATACACCGGCAATGGTGATGAAAACATACTTGCATTTTAGTAGTGAGATGAAGGCAGCGGCATCAAATGCAGTTGCTGATATTTTTGGTTAAAAATTTTGACGATTTTTGACGAATTAGATATTCAATCATTAAAAGATACAGTAAAAAAGCACTTCTTTAAATATACATTCTTAACAATCATATACAACTGAGTAGCATTCTTAATTATTTGTATATCTGCTGTTTCCTTAGCGTTTCGAGCTTTATCCGCAGCAGATAAGAATTGTGGCATCGCAATAGCTGCTAGTATAGCGATAACCGCCACTACAACCATTAATTCAACGAGAGTAAATCCGCCTTTTCTCGATTTCTTAAACCCTTCTCGAACACGAGAAATATGTAATCGATCTACGACCCATTGACCGCACATTTCTAATTGATGATTCACTCCATGAATCATATGCATAACAGAATTCATAATATCCTCCTTTTTAATAGTTAAGTAGTAACATTGTCTATTGCCCTCCTAAGTTGGCAATGGACGTAAATAAGGGATACATAACAGATACAACTAATACGGCTACACCAATTCCCATTACAGTTAGTAGAATCGGTTCCAACAATCGTTCTAAACGAGCAATATATTTTGAAAGTATAGATTCATAGTAGTATCCACAGTGGTTTAACATTTTTACTAATTCGCCACTCTCTTCTCCAATGGAGATCATTTGCCATATAAAAGGGTTTCCTATCTGACCACTACGCAAACTTTCTTCAAATGAGTGTCCTGATAATAACTTTGCTTCCACCTGTTCACTACATTCAGCACCATATATATTTCCCCACAAAGGGCGAGTGATATTCATGGTGTGAATAATAGAGATACCAGAATCTAGTAAGAGAGCCCAAACTTTTAACATGCTCGTATAGTACACACAAGTACTCCATTGATATCGGTGAGCCAATAGCCAAAGCCAACGATGTACTTTACACTTTATACTATGTTGTTTATAAGCAAATGCTAATGAACCTATTACAACACAATGTATAGCTATTACCATTAAAGGATGCAATTTTAACCCTTGTCCTAATACAAAAAGAGCTCGCGTCATCAAAGGTAATGTAATATGCATAGTGGTAAATACATTTTCAAATGAAGGAATAATAAACAAAATGGTGACTAGAAAAAATATATTCATCATTAAAAGAAGAAATAAAGGGTAAGAAATAGCACTCATAACCTTTTGTTTCAGCTGCCTCTCCCAATCATAGTGGCGGGATATATATTGTAAACTCTCACCCAAAGTGCCCGCTGCTTCACCACTTTCTAGTAAAGCCAAAGCAATAGGAGGACATCCTTCACTTCGTAAAGCTTGTGATAAAATCTGACCACGCTCTATAGATTCATATAAAGCTGTATAGAGTAGTCCTCGTTTCCCCTGGCAGAGTAACTGTAAGGCACGCCGTAATGGAACACCAGATTCGATGAGTAGACCTAATTGATAAGTCACATCTACCACCATAGTATGATTCCATTTATGTTTCTTTTTTTCATCCTGCAACGATATCCTATAAATTTTATAGCCATCTCGTTTTAACCGTATTGCAATTTCCTGTTCTGAGTCACCCCACATCAAACCTTTTTCTGTTTTATCTTGATTATTTTTTACGACATATTCATAAGCCTCCATATATCCACCTACGATAATTGTTGATCAAGCAAGGTATGTAATTGTTGTTGAGCTCCATATTGTGCCTTTACATCTCGCACAGCCATTTCTAATGTTTTCATTGGTAGTTGTGTTTCTTGGATAGAAATGATTTGTGGTTCCTTACGAGTCCGGATCAAATTTGCTACTGCATGGGTATTTAGCAAAATATCACGAATAGTAATGAACTTTTTATTCCATCGAAGTAAACGCTGACATATAACGGCACGTAACACTTGAGATATTTGATTGCGTACCTCTTCTTGTTGCTCCCCAGGAAACAGAGAAATCATGCGATGAACAGCCATCACTGCACGCTGTGTATGCATGGTCGCCATTACAAGGTGACCAGTCTCTGCCGCATGAAGTGCCGCTTCAAGAGTTTCACGATCTCGAAGTTCGCCTACCATAATGACATCCGGATCTTCTCGTAAGGCATCTCGAATACCATCTGACATAGTATTGATATCAGCACCTAATTGTCGTTGATGTATTAAAGACTTCTTAGGTGCAAACTCAAATTCTATGGGGTCCTCTAAGGTAATAATGTGACGCTCCATAGTTTGATTAATATAATCAATACAACAAGCTAAGGTAAAACTTTTACCACTGCCTGTGGGTCCACAAACAAGCAATAGGCCATCATGTGCTTCACATAATTTTTGTAGCAGTTGCCCCTCACTATTGTCATCTAACTTTAGTTGTTGATGACAGAGTAATCGCAATGTACCACATATAGTCTGATTAGCTCGATATAGATGAATACGGATCCGCACACCACAACAGGAACAAGCCTCATCAATCGACTGCCACTCATAGGAGGCTATACCACAACGGCGCAAGATATCCTCGATTAATTCTGTAGTACACATAAACGAAGTGGCCTTTAATCCTTCACCATGTCGCAAATAGATAGGCTTACCACATTGTAGATGAATATCTGTTGATGATAATTGTATTGCATTTTCTACAATAGTTTCTAAACTTTCACTCTTACAGCATGAGTCCACAACGATGCACCTCCTCTGCACCTCCTCTATAGATGTAACATGCTGAGATACGGCCTCACGAGCAGACTCTTCTAATGACAATAATAAATGTGTTTCTAATTGGTCCCAATGAGCCGAATTAGCTGGTATTTCTAAGTATTCAAATAAAGCAGTCCGTCCTTGATATACTGTACCATCAAATTTTCGCACTAGCCGTTGTGCAATAGCTCCCATTAATGTAGCCCGTATTAAATACGGCTCTACGCCCATATCCATGAGTCGTGTTACAACGCCTATAGCTGTATTGGTATGTATAGTAGATAATACACGATGCCCCGTTAAAGCAGACTTAACGGCTAACTCTGCGGTCTCCTTATCCCTAATTTCACCAATCATAATCGTATCTGGATCTTGCCGTAAAACAGACCGAAGACCTTTGGCAAAGGTAAAACCAATCTTTTCATTGATACCAATTTGGATAGCCCCTTTTATTTCAGCCTCTACAGGATCTTCGAGACAGATTAACTTTGTTTCCTCTAGATTAAGCATGCGTAACATGGCGTATAAGGTGGCTGTCTTACCACTGCCAGTCGGCCCACAGATAAGCAACAAACCATAAGGACGTTTCAACAATTGTGCAATATGCTCAAAAATATCTGTACGCATCCCTAGCGCTTTTAAATCTTTATGGCTCCCTTCATTCCCCATAAGGCGACATACTAAGGTTTCTCCGTATAGGCTAGGCAATGTAGACACACGCATTGTTACAGACTTATCTTTATGACTCCAAGCCCAACGACCATCTTGGGGTAAACGCTTCTCGCTAATATCTAGAGAACTACACACCTTGATGCGGTTGATAATAAGTTCAGCTTCCTCAAATGATACAGTCATGTAATGTTGCAGCAGTCCATCTTGTCGTAATCGAACATGAGCACCAGTTTTAACGGGATCAAAGTGGATATCGCTTATATGGTGTTCTAAGGCATACAAGATAATATCGTCTAATGTTACGTCTACATACATGGTCACCTCCAGTACCTTGCGGTATGTTTTTACCTCACACTAGCATATGGCGTTATAGGTTTCGACATCAGCCTCTAAATCCCTTTTTTATTTTTAAAAATCCACGAAGCGAAAACTTTTCTATTTTTAGACATACAAAAAAGGCGCCCCGAAGGGCGCCCTTATTAAACTGTTAGATAAAACGTATCTTATTTTAAGTTATAAAAAACATCACTACCTTTATATTGTGCTGTTTCATATAACATTTCTTCAATGCGAAGCAATTGGTTATATTTCGCTACACGTTCAGAACGAGCTGGTGCACCAGTCTTAATTTGACCAGCATTTACAGCTACAGCAATATCCGCAATGAATGTATCTTCAGTTTCACCAGAGCGGTGAGATACTACACAGGTATAGCCTGCGCGTTTAGCAAGTTCCATAGCATCGAAAGCTTCAGTGAGAGTACCAATTTGATTAACTTTTACAAGAATGGAGTTACCTACACCAAGTTCAATACCACGAGCCAAACGTTTTGTGTTAGTTACAAATAAATCGTCACCAACAAGTTGTACGCGATCGCCAAGACGATCTGTCAACAATTTCCAACCGTCCCAATCTTCTTCAGCAAGACCATCTTCGATGGATACGATTGGGTATTTACCTACTAAGTACTCATAGAAGTCAACCATTTCAGCTGCTGTTTTAACTTTACCTTCCCCAGCAAGGTTATATTTACCATCTTCGTAGAATTCAGAAGATGCGGAATCAAGTGCCAATTTGAAATCTTTTCCTGGTTCATAACCAGCAGCTTTAATAGCTTCACAGATTACTTCTAATGCTTCTTCATTAGATGACAAGTTAGGTGCGAAACCACCTTCATCACCTACTGCAGTACTAAGACCTTTATTGTGAAGTACGGATTTCAAAGTATGGTATACTTCTGCACAGCTACGAAGAGCTTCTGCAAAAGATTTTGCGCCTACAGGCATGATCATGAATTCTTGAATATCTACGTTGTTATCTGCATGTGCGCCACCATTCAAGATATTCATCATAGGAACTGGCAACTCTTTAGCATTGAAGCCACCAAGATATACAAATAATGGCAAGTCCAAAGATTCAGCCGCCGCACGAGCTACTGCCATGGATACGCCAAGAATTGCATTTGCACCAAGGTTAGATTTATTGTCTGTACCGTCAAGTTGCAACATCAAGTTATCGATTGCTACTTGTTCTGTAGCATCATAACCGATAAGTGCCGGACCGATTTTAGCATTTACATTATCGATAGCTTTTAAAACACCTTTACCGGAGTAACGAGATTTGTCACCATCGCGTAATTCTACGGCTTCAAACATACCTGTGGAAGCACCGGATGGAACAGCTGCTGTCGCAATAGTGCCATCTTCTAAACATACTTCAACTTCAACAGTTGGGTTACCGCGGGAATCTAAAATTTCTCTTGCAATGACTTGTTCAATTACTGCCATTTTTTCACCTCATAAAATCTAATAGATTAGTTGTCTTCTAACAACCCTTATATATATTGAGCTATATCATACATATAGTTAACTCTAATTAACCAGAAATATAGTGAAAGTTCTATATCTGTCTCTTATACACATCTCCGAGCCCACGAGACATGCGCAGAT
>ERZ652156.83-NODE-83-length-34902-cov-18.8694_pt1 | contig 34902 bp, 32 predicted proteins | sample MGYA00514760_ERZ652156 | MGnify/ENA metagenome assembly ERZ652156
ACGCCCCATGAAATACGAGATGAAAAACAACGAAAGTGTTGCCACATTGTTGAAGTATGCCGGTGGATTCTCGGGGGATGCCTATACCCGTTCTCTCCGCATGATTCGTCAAAATGGAAAGGAGTATCAGATTTATACGATTGATGATATTGATTATTCCGTATTTCAGGTAAAAGATGGTGATGCGCTGACTGCTGAAGCTATTCTGGATCGTTTTGAGAATAAACTTGAAATCAAGGGTGCTGTCTATCGTCCGGGCATTTATCAGTTCGGAGGAACTTTGAATACAGTCCGCCAACTGGTGGAAAAGGCTGAAGGTCTTATGGGTGATGCCTTTACAGGACGTGCAGTGTTGCATCGCGAGCGTGAGAATTTGAAGAAAGAGGTTATTCAAGTAGATATAAAAGGTATCATGGCCGGTACTGCACCCGATGTACCTTTACAGCGTAATGATGTGCTTTATATTCCCAGTATTCATGACTTGGAGGATGTGGGAACTATCATGGTGTATGGTGAGGTTGCCCGTCCGGGTGAGTTCGCTTTTGCCGACAATACGACTTTGGAGGATATTATAATCCAGGCTGGCGGGTTGAAAGAATCGGCTTCTACCGTCCGTGTGGATGTTTCCCGCCGTATCAAGGATAGCAAAGGTACGGAAGCGGTTTCCACCATAGGACAAATGTACTCGTTTTCTCTGAAAGACGGTTTTGTGATAGACGGAGAACCGGGTTTTGTGTTGCAACCGTACGATCAAGTATATGTGCGTAAGAGTCCTGCTTATCAGGAACAGGTGAATGTGCAAGTGACCGGTGAGGTTTTATATGAAGGTGATTATGCGCTGACAGAGAAGAGTGAACGTCTTTCCGATTTGATCAAGAAGGCAGGTGGAGTGACTCCGTTTGCTTATATCAAAGGGGCCCGTTTAAGCCGTCGTATCAATGACGATGAACGCAAACGTATGGAAACGGTTCTGGATATGGCCAAGACAGGAAAGGACTCCATTGATGTCAACCGGCTGGACTTGGGAGATATCTATTATGTGGGTATCGACCTGGAAAGAGCGATGCTTAAACCCGGCTCCAGTGCGGATATCGTATTGCGTGAGGGGGATGTGATTGAAATTCCTGAATACAACAATACGGTACGTATCAGTGGGGCTGTGATGTATCCCAATACCGTTTCATTTGAAGATGGCAAGACGTTGAAATATTATATCGAGCAGGCCGGAGGTTACGGTTTCCGTGCGAAGAAGAGCAAGGCGTATATTGTATATATGAACGGTCAGGTGAAGAGAGCGAAGAAAGGTAGCCGTGAGCTGATCCAGCCGGGATGTGAGGTGATTGTTCCGGTGAAGGAAAAGAGCAACTGGTCTTTGCAGAACACCTTGTCCATAGCAACCACCAGTGCGTCATTGGCGACTATGATTGCATCTATTGCTAATATCTTAAAATAGAAACAGTATGGCGGAAGATAAGAATTATACGAATAATAAGGAAAGGCCACGGGAAGACGAGGAGTTGGAAATTGATTTGATGGAGTATGTCCGTAAGTTGTGGGCTGCCCGAAAGGTGCTGTTGAAGGCTGCCGGAATAGGTGCTATTGTAGGGGTGATTATTGCTCTGAGTATTCCCAAACAATATACGGTGGAAGTGACATTGTCTCCCGAATCCGGCAAAAGCGGCGGGGGGAGCCTGTCGGGAATGGCTGCCATGCTGGGGATCGGCGGCATGAGTCTGGGCAGTGAGGCGGATGCGTTGAACGTATCTCTTTTCCCGGATATAGTAGCGTCTACTCCTTTCATTCTGGAACTGTTTAATGCACATGTCACCACGTTGGACGGTGAGGTGGATACTACTTTTGTAGCTTATCTCGACGAGCAGAAAGCTCCGTGGTGGGGTGCTGTGATGGGATTGCCCGGGGCGGCTATAGGTGGGGTGAAATCTCTCTTCTCCGATAAGGAAGAGGAAGAAGGGAATAAGCTGGATCCTTTCCATCTGACAGAAGATCAGGCGAAGAAAGTGGAAGCCATGCGTAAGGCGATTACTGCTGATGTGGATAAGAAAACCGGCATCACCACAGTGACGGTGACTTTGCAGGACCCGATGGTTACGGCCGCCATTACAGATACGGTAGTGGTGAAACTTCAAGAGTATATCACAGCGTACAGGGTCTCTAAAGCCCAGCAGGATTGTGCTTATCTGGAACAATTGTATAAGGAACGCCAGCAGGAGTATTATGTAGCCCAGCAGAATTATGCCAATTACATGGATGCTAACAAGGGGGTTGTTCTTCAAAGTGCTTTGACGGAGAGAGAACGATTGCAGAATGATATGAATCTGGCATATCAGGTGTATAGCCAGGTGGCTACCCAATTGCAGGTGGCACGGGCTAAAGTACAGGAGGCCAAACCTGTATTTGCCGTTGTGGAACCTGCCAGTGTGCCGTTGCTGCCTTCGGGAACCAGCAAGAAGGTGATTCTTGTCGGATTTATTTTCCTGGCAGTGGCGGGCGCTTCTGCATGGATCTTGTTCGGACGTGAATTCTTTGAAAATCTGAAGGCAGGACTTAATGCTCCTCAGGAGGGGATGGAGAAGAAGTGATATAAAGATATTGACCTATAAAAACAGGGTGTATCTCTCATAGGAGATACACCCTGTTTTTATAGGTCAATCTTCGAAAATGTTGTCCTGAACGTTACGATAGTCCTGTGTGCAGTTTTCGGTTTTTTTAATTTCACTGGCAAAAACCAAACAAACGCAGAATCAAAACTGCCTTTAATATAAACTTTGATTAAAGTCGAAATCCGTTTGATAGTCTTTCAATCTCGGATGTTTCTTGTCCTTGTCGGACAAAATAACCTTGTCGGCCGGAAGTCGCCAGTCTATGCCTAGATCGGGGTCGTCCCATGCGATTCCTCCTTCGCTTTGCGGAGCATAATAATGGTCACATTTGTATTGGAACAACACTTCGTCACTTAGTACCGCAAAGCCGTGTGCGAATCCGCGGGGGATAAAAAACTGCCGGTGATTCTCTCCAGTCAATTCTACAGCTACATGCTTTCCAAAAGTGGGAGAACCTTTCCGGATATCTACAGCCACATCCAGTACTGCTCCCTTGATTACACGCACCAGTTTGCTTTGTGTGAAAGGAGGTTTCTGGAAATGCAGGCCGCGTAATACACCATAAGTGGAGAAACTCTCATTATCCTGTACAAATGTAGTCCTGCATACTTTTTCTTCAAATTCACGTCCCGAGAAGCTTTCAAAGAAATACCCTCTTGCATCATTAAAAATACGGGGTTCCAAAATGAAAACCCCGTCTATTGCTGTTTTTATAACTTCCATTATTCTAATCCCAGTTCTTTTATAACTTTCAGTAAATATTGTCCGTATTGGTTTTTAAGCATCGGCTGAGCCAGTTCCTGCATCTTTTCCGGGGTAATCCAGCCTTTTCTCAAAGCTATGCCCTCAAGGCACGCCACTTTCAGCCCCTGGCGCTTTTCAATGACTTCGATGTAGGTACTTGCCTCGGCCAGCGAGTCGTGAGTACCGGTATCCAGCCATGCGAAACCTCTGCCCAATGTTTGTACTTTCAATTCCTTGTCCTGAAGAAATTGCTGGTTTACGGTGGTGATTTCCAGTTCTCCCCGTGCCGAAGGCTTGATATTCTTGGCTACTTCCACTACCTTGTTGGGGTAGAAATAGAGTCCCACCACGGCATAGTTGGACTTAGGTTGGGCAGGTTTTTCTTCAATAGAGAGACAATTGCCATCCTTGTCGAATTCCGCTACGCCATATCTTTCGGGATCACTGACCCAATAGCCGAATACCGTTGCTTTCTTGTCCTCTTCGGCAGCACGTACGGATTCTCTCAACATGGCGGACAGACCGTTACCGTGGAATATGTTATCACCCAGTACAAGGCAGACGGAATCATTTCCGATGAATTTCTCGCCGATGATGAAGGCCTGAGCCAGTCCGTCGGGCGAAGGCTGTTCCGCATATTCAAAGCGTACTCCGAAATCGCTTCCGTCTCCTAACAGTCTTTTGAAGCTCGGTAAGTCGTATGGGGTTGAGATAATGAGTATTTCCCGTATGCCGGCCAGCATAAGTACCGATATAGGATAATAAATCATGGGTTTGTCGAAGACAGGGAGCAACTGTTTGGATACTCCTTTGGTAATAGGATAGAGGCGCGTGCCCGAACCTCCGGCTAGTACAATACCTTTCATATCTTTTTATTTTTTATAATGTTCCTACGATTTGAATTAATAGGCGTTTTTCTCGCCCCGGAACATGTTGGTTACTGTTTTTATCATGATGCGGATGTCGAGCAGGAAAGTCCAGTTCTCAATATACCACAGGTCTCTTCTTACCCTGCCTTCCATTTGGGAAAGTTCTTTGGTTTCTCCCCGATAGCCGGTGACTTGCGCCCATCCGGTGATTCCGGGTTTGACAAGGTGGCGCATCATGTATTTGTTAATCAGTTGGGAATATTCCTCTGTATGTTTCAGCATATGGGGTCTGGGACCTACAATAGACATTTCTCCTTTGAAAACATTAATGAATTGCGGCAGTTCGTCCAGATTGCTCTTTCGCAGGAAGTTGCCGAACTTGGTCTTGCGGGGATCATTCTTGGTAGCCTGCAATGAATCGGACAATGCATTCACTTTCATGGAACGGAACTTATAGCATTTAAAAATTTTCCCGTTTTCCCCGTTTCTCTCCTGTTTGAAGAAAATGGGACCAGGTGATGAAATTTTAATAATAAGACCTACAAATAGGTATATAAATGGAAAAATTGTAAGTAAAAACAGAGAGGAAAATGTCAAATCAAATAACCGTTTTGCCAGTCTGTTTACCGGGTTCTGCAACGGTTCGGTACGGATGGACAATACAGGAACTTCACCCAATAATTCCAGTTGCAGCTGACGCTTTATGTAATTACGTACATGAGGTACGCTATAGAAGCGGATCAGATTGTTCTCGCAATAGTTCATGATGGCCAGAATATCATCCTTTCTGCTGGATGGCAGACCGCAGTACAGTTCGTGCACGGTGTTATGATACAACCATTCAAATAATTGGTTTACAGGACCTTTAAAGGGAATCCCTTTGGGGTAATTAGAGTCCTTCTCATCATAGAAAATGCCTAAAACCCTGTATCCGTAAGTCAAATCGTTCAACGTATGGTATAGCTCCACCATATTGTCCCCGTCACCTATCAGTACAGTGGCGTGCAGGTTCCTGCCACTGCGGCGGAACATTTTCACAAAGAACCGCAATGTCAGCCGCCATCCTATAGCTAAAGGTATGAAAGACAGATAGAAAACAAGCAGATAGATGCGTGAGAAGTTATCTACTTTAATAATGGCCAGCACCGTGAGGAAGATGACTACATGCAAGCTGATTGTTCCTAACAGACGGCCTACAATCTGTTCCGGACGCACTATGCGGTTGTGCAGTATGACCCCAAAGATGGATATGCATGGAATATAGCACAGGTTGGAAGTCAGTAGGTAGGTTTTCAATGAAATATGGGCTATGGCCTGTGAATCTATTCCTTTCAGAATAAAAAACACAAGTATCATAGAAAGGTTCAACAAGGCAAAATCACCTAATATCGCTACTAGTTTAATTATATCAGAGTTTTCAGTTGTCGGTTGTTTCATGACAAAAAAAATGTTAGTCGTATGCAAATATAGAACATATAAATTAAAACGCAATACTTTTTTTAAAAAATAATACTTATCTTTGCGGTCATACAACGTAAAAAATGAATCATATGAACATCAAGAATAATCACCTCGTTATAATGGCCGGAGGTGTTGGAAGCCGTTTCTGGCCGATGAGTACTCCTGATTATCCTAAGCAATTTATTGATGTACTGGGTTGCGGCCGTACATTGATCCAACTTACGGCTGACCGTTTCCAGGGGATCTGTCCTCCGGAAAATATTTGGGTGGTGACATCAGAGAAGTATGCGGACACTGTAAAGGAGCAGTTGCCCGATATTGCTGATGATCATATCTTGCGTGAGCCTTGCCGTCGCAATACGGCTCCTTGTATAGCATACGTCAGTTGGAAAATAAAGGCACGTAATCCTAAGGCCAATATGGTGGTGACCCCCAGCGACCACATTGTGATGAATATTGCGGAGTTTCAGCGGGTGATTAATTCGGCGATGAATTTTACGGCCGATTCGGACGCTATCCTTACCCTGGGCATGAAACCTACTCGTCCTGAGACGGGCTACGGTTACATTGAAGCTGATCTCAGTGTACCTTCTACCGCCAATAAGGAAGTATTCCGGGTGTATTCTTTTAAAGAGAAACCTGATCTGGAAACAGCCCGGCGCTATATTCAAAAAAATAATTTCTTCTGGAATGCCGGTATTTTTGTGTGGAATGTAAATACGGTGGTGAATGCCCTGCGCGTATATCAGCCTGCCATTTCGAAGGTGTTCGAGCGTTTGCTTCCTTATTATTATACGGACAAGGAGCAGGAAATGATTAACCAGAATTTCCCTTTGTGCGAGAACATTTCGGTGGATTATGCCATTATGGAGAAGGCGGATGAGATTTTTGTCCTTCCTGCCAGCTTTGGATGGAGTGATTTGGGTACTTGGGGATCGTTGCACGAGAATTTGCCGAAAGATGCCCATAATAATACGCAGATAGGTGAGAATATAAAGTTGTATGAAACCCGTAACTGTGTGATTCACACTACACAGGAAAAGAGGGTGGTGGTACAGGGACTGGACGGATATATCGTTGCTGAGAAGAATAACACATTGTTGATCTGCCGGTTGAGCGAGGAACAGCGCATCAAAGAATTCTCGGCGGAGTAAGTATTCTTTCTTGTATATATTTTATTTCTGCATACATGGAGTGTATGCTGTCTGTTATCTGCCGTTCTGTTTGGTCATTTTGTCCTTTGTCATGCCGAAAGGCAGATAGCGGTAGATAGCTATGTGATATGAAATAACTTAGAGGGCTTGCATAAGGCCATTTACAATAAACGAAATGAAAAAAGTTGCTTTAATTTCAGGTATTACAGGTCAGGACGGTTCATTCCTGGCAGAGTTTTTGATTGAAAAGGGATATGAGGTTCACGGTATTCTGCGCCGTTCTTCTTCATTCAACACAGGTCGTATAGAACATCTCTATCTGGACGAGTGGGTTCGTGATATGCAAAAGACCCGTCTGGTGAACCTGCATTGGGGGGATATGACCGACAGTAGTTCGCTGATACGTATCATTCAGGCTGTACAGCCCGATGAAATCTATAATCTGGCTGCTCAGAGCCATGTGAAAGTAAGTTTCGATGTGCCCGAGTACACTGCGGAAGCGGATGCGGTAGGCACGCTGCGTATGTTGGAAGCTGTCCGGATCCTGGGTTTGGAAAAAAAGACCAAGATTTATCAGGCATCTACCTCCGAGTTGTTCGGACTGGTGCAGGAAGTCCCTCAGAAGGAAACGACTCCTTTCTATCCCCGTTCTCCGTATGGGGTGGCCAAGCAGTATGGTTTCTGGATTACCAAGAATTATCGTGAAAGTTACGGTATGTTTGCCGTGAACGGCATCCTGTTCAACCATGAGAGCGAACGTCGTGGTGAAAACTTTGTAACACGCAAGATTACTTTGGCTGCCGCACGTATAGCCCAGGGATATCAGGACAAACTGTATCTGGGAAATCTGGATTCTTTGCGTGACTGGGGCTATGCCAAAGATTATGTGGAGTGTATGTGGATGATTCTTCAGCACGATACTCCCGAAGATTTTGTTATTGCGACCGGCGAGTACCATACGGTGCGCGAGTTCTGTACCTTGGCCTTCAAGGAAGTGGGCATTGAATTGCGCTGGGAAGGCAAAGGGGTGGATGAAAGAGGCATCGATGTGGCGACGGGCAAGGAACTGGTTGCCGTCGATCCTAAGTATTTCCGTCCTGCCGAAGTGGAGCAGTTGCTGGGTGATCCCACTAAAGCCAAAACCTTATTGGGCTGGAATCCCCGTAAGACTTCTTTCCCCGAACTGGTGAAAATCATGGTGAAGCATGATATGAAGTTCGTGAAGAAACTATATTTAAAGGCTCAAATAGCGGAATAATGGAAAAAACAGCCAAGATATATGTAGCAGGACACCACGGACTGGTGGGTTCTGCTATATGGAATAATTTGCAGCAAAAAGGATATACCAATCTGGTAGGCCGTTCTCACAAAGAACTGGATCTGCTGGACGGGCAGGCTGTGAAGGAGTTCTTTGATGAAGAGCAGCCCCGGTATGTCATTTTAGCGGCGGCACATGTGGGCGGTATCATGGCGAACAGTCTTTACCGTGCCGATTTTATTTATCAGAACTTGCAGATTCAGCAGAATGTGATAGGAGAGAGCTTCCGTCACAATGTAAAGAAACTCTTGTTTTTGGGAAGCACTTGCATTTACCCTCGTGATGCCGGACAACCCATGAAGGAAGAGGTGTTGCTGACTTCACCGTTGGAGTACACCAACGAACCATACGCTATTGCGAAGATTGCGGGATTGAAGATGTGCGAAAGCTTTAACCTGCAATATGGAACCAATTACATAGCCGTGATGCCCACGAACCTTTACGGACCCAATGATAATTTCCATTTGGAGAACAGCCATGTGCTGCCTGCCATGATTCGTAAGATTCATTTGGGAAAATGCCTGAATGAAGGAGATTGGGATGCGGTGCGTAAAGATATGAATCTCCGCCCTGTGGAGGGAGTAAGCGGTTTGAATACGGATGAGGAAATTCTGGCTGTATTGAAAAAATACGGCATCTCCGGACAGGAAGTGACCTTATGGGGTACAGGCAAGCCGTTGCGTGAATTCTTATGGAGTGAGGAAATGGCCGATGCCAGTGTCTATATCATGGAGCATGTGGACTTTAAGGATACATACACACCCGGTTCCAAGGATATCCGTAACTGCCATATCAATATCGGTACGGGAAAAGAAATCACCATCGCTCAATTGGCGGATAAGATTGTCAAAGAAGTGGGCTATCAAGGCAAACTGACTTTTGACGCTACGAAGCCCGACGGCACTATGCGCAAGCTGACGGATGTAAGCAAATTGCATAGTCTGGGATGGCAGCATAAGATTGATATAGAAGAGGGAGTACACCGAATGTATCAATGGTATTTGTCTTAGAAGATGAAGATGCAAGATGATAGATCTTTCGTATGTAAGATGATAGATCTTTCCGGCATAACACATAAAAGTTTCGGGCATAACTTCTTGAAGTTATGCCCGAAACCACCAAAACCTATGCAGACAGATTGACAAAATCTTCTGCCGTTTTCTTTATTCCTTCGGGAGCTTTTTATTTTACTGCTTTCAACGCAGCTTCATAATCCGGTTCCTGGGTTATTTCGGGAACAAGTTCGGTATAAACCACTTTTCCTTCCGGGTCAACCACTACTACCGAACGTGCCAATAATCCCGTCAAAGGACCGTCGGTCATCAGAACACCATATTTTTCAGCAAAATCGGAAGTATAGCGATAATCAGACAAAGGAATAACGTTACTGATCCCTTCGGTGGTGCAGAAGCGGCCCTGGGCGAATGGCAGGTCTTTAGAGATAGCCAACACTACCGTATTGGGCTGGTTTGCAGCCAACTGATTGAACTTGCGTACGGAAGTAGCGCATACACCTGTATCCAGACTGGGAAAAATGTTCAGAATCAGGTACTTGCCTTTACCATCCTTTAATGTATAATTGCTTAAGTCTCCTTTTACCAATGTAAATTCCGGAGCTGAAGTTCCTACTTTTACAAATTCTCCGGCCAATGTCACCGGTGCTCCTTTAAATGCTGTTTTTGCCATAATTTTATTATATTTTAGTTCGATACTGTAATGATAACAAATTTAAATGGAAAAAAGTTCATTCTTTTTTATTTTCTTCCTTTGTAAATCAAGAAACCTACCACTAAAACACCGATAGCAATGAAGCAATATCCTAACTCGTGACTGTATTCGGTTACGGTACTCAATAACTGCTCTTCGGGAACCACTGATTGCAGATAGTAACCGATAGCCGCCAGAATGGCATTCCAGATACCTGCTCCCAGCGTTGTGTACAGCAGGAAAGTGGATAATTTCATCTTGGCCAGACCGGCAGGAATGGAGATAAGCTGGCGGACGGCAGGAATAAGACGTCCGATAAAGGTGGAGAGTGCCCCGTGCTTGTCAAAGTAGTGTTCCGCGTTCTGAACCTTGGCTTCATCAATCAGACACATGTGCCCGAAGCGGCTGTTCGCGAATTTATAAACCAGCGGACGGCCTACGAAATAGGCTATGTAATAATTGATGAGAGCGCCGATATTGGCTCCGATTGTCGCAAATATAACTACCAGAAATACATTCAGGTCACTGTTGCCTCCGGCTGCCTTGTAAGCGGCAGGAGGCACTACCACTTCCGAGGGGAAGGGGATAAAAGAGCTCTCGATGGCCATTAATAACGTAATTGTCCAATAATTCAGGTGGTCCAGACACCATTGAATAAATGCAACTGATTCCATAAAATAATTATAAATAATTGTTTAAGTTTAGCTTGCCTTTGCTGATATCGTCCTTGATTACGCGTATCGCTTCGTTGAATAACTGGTCGGGAAACTGTGCGTTTTCATCAACTCCCAGAGCTGCATACGTATCAGGAAGTTCTTTATTGATTTTAGCCAGATAGTGTATGAACGGACCTGGTTGCTGTAAATAAAGATAGCCATAAATCAGAAAGAAATAAGTGCTATGGGCGTTGTGGGGGAATTCTTTGTTTATTTGCTCAAAATACCGGTTGGCATATTCAAAGAGATGTTCATCGAAGTATTTGGATCCGATTTTGAACAAAATATCCATCCGTTCCTCTTTCGGGGTGAATTCCAGGGCGAGGTTGAATTGTTCCTCCGCCTTGTCGATATTATTCTTTCTTTCCTCCTCGCTGATGTCCTTGCTGCCTGCCATTATCGTGAAAAACTGTCCGGCATAGATACGTGTTTCCGCATCGTTCCCGTTCTGCTTCAGCACTTGGTCCAGATACATATATCCCTCTTCAGGATGTCCCAGGGCTACATGACAGAGGGCTGCGATACTATATATATCGGTTAGCTCGAATGCAGTTATCTCCTGTTTCTGTTTTAGCAGCTTTTGTGTATACTTCATGGCGGTTTCGTAATCCTTCATCTCGAAGTGGAGACCAGCCAATGCCATATAAACGGGAGGTTTCTTCTCTGTCGCCTTTTCCAGACGGAGATAATAGTTGATAGATTCCTTGATATTTGCTGTCTGGCTGTAAAGGAATGCTTTCAAGGTCAATGTCTCTGTGTTGTTTTCATCAATGGCTAATGCGAAATCAAAAGCTTCGTGCGCCTTTTCGTATTGCTCTTGTTGCAGATAGCATTTACCCAGTTCGTTCCAATGCTGAACGGAATAGGGAAACTCGTTCAGAGTCATGTTCAGGTAAGGGATAGCCAACTTCGGTTTGTTGAAAGTACTGTAATAATCGCACAGCACGTCGCGAAGACGTTGGTTGGTTTCCGGCAGGGTTTGCATGTCGAAATGGGCAAACAGGCAGTCGATCCACTTCTTGGCGTATTCTTTCTGGTTGACGTCAACGTAGTCCAGAATGATATCTAGCAGCGTATCCAGTTCATACTCCTCGTCCATGGCCAGTTGTTGTAATATCTTATCGGCCTCTTCCATGTGTTCCTCCTCTATCAGCAGGTCGGCTTGCAGGAATCTGAATTCACGGTCGGCAGGGTTGTTGATGAGCTGCATCACCATTTGGGCTTCTTCTTTTTTTCCTAGCAGCATCAAGGAACGTGCCCGGAAAATCAGGGCGTCTATGTTATCAGGGTGCAATTGGATTGCAAGATTTATGGCCTTGTCAGCGTCTTTATGTCTTCCTTTTGAGGCGTAATATTCGGCGATATCGGTCAGTTCATCAGCTTCAAAATAAGCGGGGGTATGGTTTTCCACCATACCCTCGTATCTTGCTAATGCTTCTTTAAATTCCGGGTCTTCAAAGTAAGAAGACATGTCATAGTTCATAAGCTTGTTTTTATTTATTAATTTTGCTCCAGGTATCTTTTAAAGATACGGTGCGGTTGAACACCAGATTTTCTGGTGTAGAGTCTTTGTCCACATTGAAATAACCGATGCGCTGGAACTGCAAGTAATCCAGCGGTTTGGCATCGGCCAGATATTTCTCTACATAGCAGTTGGTTAATACATTCAACGAATCGGGGTTGATCATTTCTTTCATGGCTTCCAGTGCGTCGCAGTTCTTTGCTTCGCGGATAGCGGCCATCTCATCACGCGGGTTCTCCACTTTCCACAGGCGGTCATACAGGCGTACTTCGGCAGGCAGACAGTGTGCACAGCTTACCCAGTGGATCGTACCTTTGATTTTGCGGTTGCTGCCCGGCATTCCTGTTTTGCTGTCGGGATCGTATTCGCAATATACCTCCACCACGTTGCCGTTGTCGTCTTTCTTGCAGCCTGTACATTTCACGATGTATCCGCTTTTCAGACGCACTTCCTGTCCCGGAGTCATACGGAAATATTTCTTCGGGGCATCTTCCATGAAGTCGTCGCGTTCTATCCACAACTCGCGGCTGAATTCGATGGTGTGTGTGCCTGCCGACGGATCTTCCGGGTTGTTGACTGCTTCCATTTCCTCCACCTGTCCTTCGGGATAGTTGGTAATGATCAGCTTCACCGGATTGATGACTGCCGATACACGGGTGGCACGGCTGTTCAAGTCCTCGCGGACAGCGCTTTCCAGCAGGGCGAAGTCATTCAGGGCATCGTAAGTGGTATAACCTATCTTGTCTACAAATTTGCGGATGGACTCGGGCGAGTAGCCGCGACGGCGGAAACCGCAGAGAGTCGGCATACGGGGGTCGTCCCAACCGTTTACCAGATGTTCTTTTACCAGAATCAGCAGGTTACGCTTGCTCATCAAAGTGTAGTTCAAGTTCAGTTTGTTGAACTCATACTGATGAGGACGGTTGTCGTCCAGATCTTTACCTTCTTTTACCCAGTCCACGAACAGGTCGTACAACGGACGGTGGGGTACGAACTCCAGGGTACACAGTGAATGAGTTACTCCTTCAAAGTAGTCGCTCTGTCCGTGTGCGAAGTCATACATAGGGTATGCTTTCCAGGTTTCGCCTGTGCGGTGGTGCGGAGTCTTTACCACACGATAAATAATAGGGTCGCGGAAGTGCATGTTGGGGCTTGCCATGTCTATTTTGGCACGGAGCACCATTTTGCCTTCTTCTATTTCACCGCTGTTCATTTTGTTGAACAGTTCCAGGCTTTCCTCGATGGGACGGTTGCGGTAAGGGCTCTCGGTTCCGGGTTGGGTGGGAGTTCCCTTTTGTGCCGCGATTTGTTCGGAGTTCTGTTCGTCTATATAAGCCTTTCCTTCCTTTATCAGATTGACGGCGAAATCCCATAATTGCTGGAAGTAGTCGGATGCATAATATTCGTTTCCCCACTGGAATCCGAGCCATTGGATGTCCTCCTTGATGGCTTCCACGTATTCCATATCTTCTTTGGTCGGGTTGGTGTCGTCAAAACGCAGGTTACATACGCCACCATAGCGTGCAGCTATCCCGAAATCCAGACAGATGGCTTTGGCATGACCGATGTGCAGGTAGCCGTTCGGCTCGGGCGGAAAGCGGGTTTGTACTTTCCCTCCGTTTTTACCTTCTTTCAGGTCGTTCTCAACTGCCTGTTCAATGAAGTTCAGACTTTTCTTCTCTGTAGCTTCTGTAGCGTTCATTTCAGTCATTGTGATATCAATTTTACACTTTTGCTGCAAAAGTACGCATTCTTTTTGGGATATCCTTTATTTCACAGGAATATATCCACCGTTTTTTATAATATTTTGCCCCTCGGGTGACAGGATGTAGTCAATGAACGGGGTCACTTTTTCCTTATTGGCTACATTGTAATAGTAATAAAGAGGGCGTACTACGGGGTAAAGTTTCTTCTTTCCGTTTTCAAGGCTGGGCAGTACATAATGCTTGCCGTCATCATAGGAAACGGCAATGGCTTTTACCCGGGGAGACAAGTAGGCCAGTCCCACATAGCCGATAGCGCCTTTGGTCTGGCTTACAGACTGGATCACGGCTCCGGTGGCGGGCATGGACAAGCTGCTGCTCATGTAGTTCTTGTTCTTCAGGGCGCTTTCTTTGAAAAATTCGTAAGTTCCCGAAGAGGTTTCGCGAGAATAGACAATGATTTTCATATCGGGTCCCCCCAGCTGTTTCCAATTGGTTATCTTGCCGCGGAATATGGCTTCCAGTTGCTGGCGTGTCAGTTGGCTGACAGGGTTGGACGGGTTTACAATGACGGCCAGGGCGTCATACGCTATAATTACCTCCTCCACTTCCTGTTTGGCGGCTTTCAGTTTCATCTTTTCGCTGAATTTGATGGGACGGGAAGCCATAGCGATATCTGTTGTGTTGTCCATCAGGGCGGAAATCCCCACTCCGGTTCCTCCGCCGGTGACGGTTACCCGTCGGTCGGGATCATCTTTCATGAAAATCTCGGCTGTTTCTTGTGATACGGGCAACACCGTGTCACTACCTTTTATGCGTTGCGCGGTAATATTCAGACTACAAGCCAATAGAATAAAAAGAAATAGAGCTTTTACTTGATTCATAAGTTCTTATATTAATTCGTGTGCAAAAGAAACGTTTTCTTGTGTCATTTGTTTTACTGGTGTGTTACGATTCTGTTACGGGTAATATTCGCCGGCAAGGGTGGATTGAATCTGTTCCTGCGGGAAAATGGTAATAAGATCAGGTTTTTCTTTATCTGTAATAAGTTTGTAATATAATTGTAGCAAATACTTCAAGCTTCTTTCATATCACCTTAATATAAAGAGGCTTTTTTTGCATCAGTTATTAAAATAGAAGACTAAAACTGTATGAAACGAGTTTGGGAAAAGATTGTAGAAGGGATATTGACTTGCAGCGGCTTTATAACGAGCATTACTATTTTGCTGATTGTCGTATTCTTATTTGCGGAGGCTCTGGGACTTTTTAATAAAAAAGTCATAGAAGAGGGGTATGTACTGGCGGTGAATAAAGCCAATCCGGTGCAGGAACTGAGTGCGGCACAAATAAAAGATGTTTTTGACGAAGAGATTACCAACTGGAAAGAGTTGGGAGGACCGGACGCAGAGGTTAAAGTTTTCCGGTTGGAGGATATCACCTCCTATTTCTCGGAGGAAGAGTTGGGAGCCGAGTACGAGAAGGCTCCCCGGTGCATCGGCGAGATCGTTGCCGGTAATCCAGGCATCATCGCCTTTGTTCCCTCCAAGTTTATAGAAAAGGATTTTCCGGGGCATCTGCTGAAAGACGAGTCTATTTCTTTTGACGAGGTTTTTGCCGGAAAGGAATGGTTCCCTACGGCTACTCCCGCCCCTCAGTTCGGATTCCTTCCTTTGATTACGGGTACGCTTTGGGTGAGTTTCTTTGCCATCCTGTTCGCTTTGCCTTTCGGCTTGTCGGTGGCGGTGTATATGTCCGAGGTAGCAGACCATCGGACCCGTAGTTTTCTGAAGCCGGTTATTGAATTGCTCAGTGGTATTCCGTCCGTGGTCTATGGGTTTTTCGGATTGATTGTTATCGTGCCGCTTATTCAGAAAGTATTTAATCTGCCTGTGGGCGAGACCGGATTGGCCGGAAGTATTGTTTTGGCGATCATGGCACTCCCTACTATCATTACCGTAAGTGAGGATGCGATGCGGAATTGTCCCCGTGCCATGCGCGAGGCCAGTCTGGCATTGGGCGCCACTCGTTGGCAGACTATATATAAGGTGGTGATTCCGTTTTCCATTTCCGGAATCACTTCGGGCGTTGTCCTGGGCATCGGACGTGCCATAGGCGAGACGATGGCGGTGCTGATGGTTACAGGAAATGCGGCTGTGATACCTACCACTATTCTGGAACCGCTCCGTACCATTCCGGCGACTATTGCAGCGGAACTGGGAGAGGCACCCGCCGGCGGCGCGCACTATGAAGCTCTGTTCCTGCTGGGAGTGGTGTTGTTTTTCATCACGATGCTTATCAACTTTAGTGTAGAATATATTTCATCAAGAACAAATAAATAATGTACTAATTTGCCGGTGTGCTAATGATCATGCGGCACACAGCGCAGCCAATGGGTATATTGATAGATTGACAAATGATTAATTAAGTATTTAAAATATGAAGCAAGATGTTTTCCCTGCCCGGCAAGGGGCGCGTAAAAGACGTTCGCAATGGCTGGCATTCGGTATTTTCAAACTGCTGAGTTATAGCATTGTCCTCATTCTGTTCGCCATTCTCGGTTTTATTATATATAAAGGTATAGGAGTAATCAGCTGGGAGTTTCTGACCACGGCTCCCAGTGACGGTATGACGGGTGGCGGTATATGGCCGGCCATTGTAGGTACTTTTTATCTGATGGTGGGCAGTGCGCTGTTCGCATTTCCGGTGGGAGTGATGAGTGGCATTTATATGAACGAGTATGCGCCGAAAGGCAAGCTGGTCCGCTTTATCCGGATGATGACCAATAACTTGAGCGGTATTCCGTCCATTGTGTTCGGTTTGTTTGGTATGGCACTGTTTGTGAAATACATGGGGTTCGGCGACAGTATCCTGGCCGGTTCTTTGACGTTGGGATTGCTTTGTGTACCTTTGGTGATACGTACCACCGAAGAAGCCTTGAAGGCGATTCCCGACAGCTTCCGTGAAGGGAGTCTGGCTTTGGGCGCGACCAAGTTGCAAACCATCTGGCATGTAATTCTGCCCATGGGGATGCCCAACATCATTACCGGACTGATTCTGGCTTTGGGACGTGTGTCAGGTGAAACGGCGCCTATCCTTTTCACTTGTGCCGCTTACTTCCTGCCACAACTGCCACACAGCATTCTGGACCAATGCATGGCATTGCCTTATCACCTTTATGTGATTTCTACCAGCGGAACGGATATGGAGTCACAGCTTCCTTTGGCATACGGTACGGCGTTGGTACTGATCCTTATTATTTTAATTATAAACCTGTTGGCAAATGCACTCCGCCGGTATTTTTCCAACAAAGTAAAAACGAATTAATAATTTGTCAATGTGCCGATGGGTTGCGCTGTGTACCGCACGGGTATTGGTACATTAGTACATTGACAAATCAGCAAATTATTAAAACATTAAGAATATGAATAAGATAGATGCAAAACATGTAAATTTTTTCTATGGTGATTTTCAAGCACTGAAAGATATAAGCATGACGATTGAAGAGAAAGAGGTGGTGGCTTTCATAGGTCCGTCCGGTTGTGGCAAGTCCACCTTCCTCCGCCTGTTCAACCGCATGAACGATCTCATTCCCGGCTCTCGTCTGGAAGGGGAGATTTTGATTGACGGGAGAAATATATACGACAAGTCCGTGCAGGTGGATGAGTTGCGCAAGAATGTGGGAATGGTATTCCAGCGTCCCAATCCGTTTCCGAAGAGCATTTTCGAGAATGTGGCCTATGGGCTTCGGGTAAATGGGGTGAAAGATAATGAGTTTATCCGCCACAGGGTGGAGGAAACCTTGAAAGGAGCCGCGTTGTGGGATGAGGTGAAGAATAAGTTGAAAGAGTCTGCGTTTGCTCTGTCCGGCGGTCAGCAGCAACGGTTGTGTATAGCCCGTGCCATGGCCGTATCTCCTTCGGTGCTGCTTATGGACGAACCGGCTTCGGCATTGGACCCTATCTCTACAGCCAAAGTAGAAGAGTTGATTCATGAGCTGAAAAAAGAATATACCATCGTTATTGTCACTCACAACATGCAGCAGGCCGCGCGTGTCAGTGACAAAACAGCCTTCTTCTATATGGGCAATATGGTGGAATATGATGATACGAAGAAGATATTTACGAATCCGGGCAAAGAAGCAACCCAGAATTATATTACGGGACGTTTCGGATAAAGCATTCATCACAGCGTTGCACAATAGGAGATAAGATAAAAATGGAATTTATGTACCACAGCTCGATGCAGGCTTGTTTGCTTTTCAGATGTAATGGGTACGGATTTGCCTTTTTATTCTTCTGTCCGGAAAATTAAAATCAGTGTGAATCTGCGCAATCTGCGGTGAAAGAAATAATAATAAACAAAACAAGAATTAAAAATATGGTGAAATTTATAGAATCAGAACTTGTATCACTGAAGAAGGAAGTGAACGAGATGTGGACATTGGTTTACAATCAGCTGGACAGGGCAGGAGAAGCTGTGCTGACCTTTAACCGTGACCAGGCACAGCAAGTCATTGTCCGTGAGAAAAGGGTGAATGCGTTCGAGTTGAAAATTGACAGTGATGTAGAGGACACTATCGCTCTATACAATCCGGTAGCCATTGACCTGCGTTTTGTGCTGGCCATGTTCAAAATAAACAGTGATTTGGAGCGTTTGGGAGATTTTGCCGAAGGCATAGCCCGTTTTGTGGTAAGAAGCGAGGAAACAGTGCTGGATAGTGAACTGCTCCACAGTCTGCGTATAGAAGAGATGTTGAGACAAGTGCTCAGTATGCTCGAAATGACCAAGAACGCGTTGAATGAAGAAAATTTGGAATTAGCCCTCAATGTATTCAGTAAGGACAACTTTCTGGACGAAATCAATGCGGCTGCCCCTGCCGTGCTTACAAAATATCTGGAAACACATCCCGATAATTTCCTGACTTGCCTGGAACTCGGCACCGTTATCCGTAAGCTGGAACGTGCCGGAGATCATATAACTAATATCGCTGAAGAAATTGTTTTCTTTATAGATGCAAAGGTACTGAAACACCGCGATAAAGTGGACGAACATTTCTTGGGAAAAGAAAAAACTCATTAAAATGCTGTTTCAAATTAAACTTTTGCTATCTTTGTATATGTAATGAGGCCGATAAAGAGCATTTTGAATAATAATCTGCCAAAAAAGACAGAAATTTCTAAAAACATGTTGTATGGCATAGTTTTTTATTTGGCTGGTTTAAAAAAAGGCTCCATATTTGCATCGTTATCCTGAAAACAATCTTTTTACCTTAAAAAAAAACTAATACCTATTGAAAACTTAAAAAGGGGGCTTTGTGAAAAGACCCCTTTTTTATTTTTCTATATAAAGGCTCTGTCAGTGTTAAATTTCACCTATTTATTGGTCAATATGTAAGATTTCTGTAATTATTAGCTTATATTAGCAACTTTCTTTTAAGTTAATGCTTAACTTTGCTGGCTCATAAGAATAGCGGTAAAAAGAATGAAGACAAAATACATCAAGTCGTTTTTACTATTTTTGTTATTAGGATGCTGCATCTCGGTGTCAGCTCAAAATATACAAGGCGTTGTAACAGACTCATTGACGAATGATCCCATACCATACTTGTCAGTCTTTTATGAAGGAAAAGGCGTAGGAAGCATTACCGATAATGATGGACATTATAAGGTCGAAACCCGTAAAGGCTGGAATAAACTCACCTTTTCGGCAGTGGGGTATGTAACAAAAGTAGTGAATATAATCCCCGGTGTCACCAAGAACCTGAATGTGAGGATGAGGCCGGACGATATCATGCTGGACGAAGTGGTGGTGAAGCCCAAACGAGAGAAGTACTCCCGTAAGAATAACCCGGCTGTGGAACTGATGAAGAAAGTGATTGCTCATAAGAACAATAACAAGCTGAGTGAGAATGACTATTATCAGTACAACAAGTATCAGAAGATCACAATGTCACTGAATGATGTGACTCCCGAAATGCTGGAAAAAGGTATGTATAAAAAGATGCCTTTCCTGAAAGACCAGATCGAACTTTGTGAGGAAACCAATAAATTCATCCTTCCTATCTCGGTGGACGAGACCGCTTCGCAGAAAATTTACCGTAAACATCCCAAGAGTGAGAAGACCATTATCAAAGGGATGAGCTCTACGGGGGTGAACGAGCTGTTTGCCACAGGAGATATGCTGAGCACGGTTCTGAAGGATGTGTTTACGGATGTGAATATTTATGATAACGATATCCGTCTGTTGCAGTATCCTTTCATCAGTCCTATTTCGTCCAGTGACGCCATTTCGTTTTATAAGTTTTACATTATGGACACCACATTCGTGGACAAGGACAAGTGCTTCCATCTCACCTTTGTCCCCAATAACTCGCAGGATTTCGGTTTCACGGGACATCTGTATGTACTGGCCGATTCATCTTATACGGTGAAGAAATGTACGATGAATCTGCCCAAGAAATCGGGAGTGAACTTTGTGGACAATATGGATATTATTCAGGAGTTCGAGCAATTGCCCAATGGCGAGTGGGTGTTGAAGACCGATGACATGATTGTGGAGATGACCTTGATGAAGATCATGCAAGGATTCCAGATACGAAGGACTACCCGTTATTCCGATTATGCCTTCGATGAGCTTCCGCAGCAACTTTTCAAGCGTAAGGGGGCCGAGATCAAAGAGGCGGACGCCATGATGCGCGGAGACGATTTCTGGAATCAATACCGGCCGGTTCCGCTTACGCAGACCGAGAGTTCTATGGATATGCTGGTGAAGCGTCTGGAACAGATGCCGGGATTCAAATATGTGATTTTTGTATTGAAAGCGTTTATCGAGAACTTTGTGGAAACCGGAACCAAGGACAACCCCAGCAAGGTAGATATCGGTCCGGTAAACACCATGATCTCCAATAACTATATCGACGGATTGCGTTTGCGTATGAGCGCGCAGACCACGGCCAACCTGAATCCGCATCTGTTCTTCAAGGGATATTATGCTTACGGGTTCAAGGACCATCGTTCCAAGTATATGGGTGAGGTGGAATACTCTTTCAACAAGAAGGAATACCTGCCGCGCGAGTTCCCGAAGAACTCTATCACGTTCAGCTATCAGTATGATGTGATGTCGCCCACGGATAAGTTCCTGAAGACGGACAAGGATAATGTGTTCGTTTCTTTCAAGACTTCTACGGTGGACCAGATGTCCTACGTGCGGAATATCGCCTTGAAGTATGAGAACGAGACGCAGTTTGGTTTGAAGACCACGGTGGAAGTGAAACACAGCACGGACGAGCCTACCGGCGGTCTGGCCTATATAACCAATGATGACCAGAAAACGTTGGTTCCTGAGATTCAGACCATGGAAGCCTCCTTGGCCTTCCGTTACGCTCCGGGTGAGACATTTGTCAATACCAAGCAACGCCGTATACCGGTTTCTTTTGACGCTCCGGTATTCACGCTGTCACACACGACCGGTTTCAAGGGTGTGCTGGGCGGAGAGTATAACTTCAATCTGACGGAAGTAGGGCTGTACAAGCGTTTCTGGTTCTCGTCATGGGGTAAGATTGATATGTTCGTGAAAGGCGGTGCGCAGTGGAATAAAGTTCCGTTCCCGTTGCTGATTATGCCGGCGGCCAACTTGTCTTATATCCTGCAGCGCGAGACTTTCAACTTGATTAATAATATGGAGTTCCTGAACGACCGTTACGCCTCTCTGGATGTATCGTGGGATTTGAACGGTAAGATTTTCAACCGTATTCCTTTGCTGAAGAAACTGAAGTGGCGTGAGGCGATCGGCTTCAAGATGCTGTATGGTCATTTAACCGACAAGAACAATCCGATGAAACATCCGGGTGACAGCGAACTCTTCCTGTTCCCGACCCGTGACGGACGTCCTACCAGCTTTGTGATGGACCCGAAGACCCCGTACATGGAATGCTCTGTGGGTATTCACAATATTTTCAAGATATTGCACATAGACTATGTCCGCCGTCTGAATTATCTGGATCATCCCGATGCGAACAAATGGGGCGTGCGGTTTATGGTGATGATGACGTTCTGATGCAAGGAGAGCTCTGATGGTGTGTGAAATGAAGAAACCGAGGTAAGAACTTGTATCGTTCAAATAAAAGGTTTATCTTTGTTCCAGTACCTAAAGTTGGTGAAAAGTATGTTATGCTTAAATGAATGTAAGGCAAAGTTAGTTAGTTTCAAACAATGTTTTGGGCATGAGTTTGGAATTAAATCAATTGGTATCTTCGGTTCGGTTGCACGTCAAGAGAACAGGGAAGATAGTGATTTGGATATTGTTGTAGATATTGATAATCCTACTTTATCCACTATGTACACTTTGAAGACTGTTTTGACGGAAATGTTTCATTGTGAAATTGATTTAGTGCGTTTCCGTTCCTCACTGTCTCCATTTTTGAAACAGAATATTGAAAAAGAAGCCATTTATGTATAAAGGAGGACGACTAACCATTTGCGACAGGTTAACCCAGATAAAAGAATCCATTTACTATATACAGCAATGGAGTAAAGAAATAAATTGTGCTGATGATTTTTTAGCCTCCATGGATAAAGTGATGGTGTTCAATGCATGTGTTATGCGCCTTCAAGTAATAGGTGAACAGGTAGGAAAGTTGTTGTTTTTACAACCATCACCGCTTTCTGATATAAGGAAATTCCTTGGTTGGCTATTTATGATATGCGCAATCTTATTTCGCATGAATATAGTAATGTAGACGAGCAGATAGTATTTACTACTATAAAGAATGACCTTATAGAATTGGATAAGGTTATTACAGTCCTATTGAATAAATATTTGTAAAACTTGAATCTTTTATTGTGATTACGAAATATACCCATCTCTTATTTTCTTATCAAAAGTAAGTTTTCCTATTTTTTAAGCGCTTTTATTGTGTAATACACAATTATAGTGTATCTTTGTGCCCTCAAAAAGTTTCTAAATTCCTTTTATATAAAGGGTAAAGAACCTTTTTTGAGGGTATAAACATGTCTATAAAAAGCAGACAGAAAAGACGTCTTCGGACGAAAGAAACAACAAATAAAAGATTTCAGAAATACAAAATGAAATCTGTGTAAAAAGCTATTTATCAGCCAGTTATAAACACTGTGCTGATATGGTCTTCCAGTATCGGTCAGCGTGGATTTCTGACGATAAACCTCATGAAAAAGCTATCCCATCAGTTTGATAAACCGAAGCGTTCTGTGGCATCTCCCGAAGCGTTGGAGGCTTTGCGGAATAACAATGCCGTGCGTTGGTATGTGTTGTCGCTTCCCGACTGTCATAGGGGAGGAGTGCGCGGTTTGCAACGGGAACAGGACCGCCGCATACAGGCAGGCGAGCCCTCATTCGGCTTTTTTGCTCCTTCCTATCAGGAAGTGAGGCGTATAGACGGCAAATTCGTCAATACCCAGCGTCCCTTACTCTTCAACTATGTATTTGTCCGTGCCTCCGAGCGTGATGTTTTCCAACTGATGCAACGTTTTCCTGTACTCAGTTTCCTGCCTCGGGTGAGGGAACGGAAGCGGGAGTATTTTCCCTACCTTTCCGATGCCGCAATGGAGAATTTGCAGTGGGTGGCCCGTTCTTATTCCAATACACTTCCTGTTTATATACCCCAGCCGGATGGTTTGCGCAAGGGCGACCGGATACGCATTACCGAGGGACGGTTTAAGGGGGTGGAGGCGACTGTTGTCATTCAGCCGGGAGCCGGGCGAAAGGATGTGATGGTATGTGTGGAGAACTGGATGTGGGTTCCGCTGCTGCGTGTGATGCCGGGTGAGTACGAGGTAATTGCCCTGAATGATGAGGACAAGCATGTATATACCCGTCTGGACAATGACTGTATGTTGAATGGTTTGCACAGTGCTCTTCAGCGTTATCACAGTGCGGAGGGGGTGAGTGAGGAAGATCGTTCCCTGGCTGCCAGGGCGTTGAAAGAATATGGCAATCTCCAGATGGATACGGATGTGATGCGTTGCAAGCTTTATGCCATTTTGCTGCCGGCTTATACTATATTGGGTATGGAAGAAGAGGCGGCAAAACTGGTTGGCGTTATGCAGACTATGCTTCCTCTCGTCAAGGCGGAGCAGTCGCGTGCGCTTGCTGTGGTTACACTTTATGGTTGTACGGATAGCAGTATTTATTATCATTTGGCGCATGAGGCGGTTGATCCGTGGAAGAAAGAGGAAAAGCTGAAAAAGAGTAAGCAGCAGCTGATCAACCGGTTGGATGATTATGATCGGTGGTTGAGGCATTGAAATGGCATTGTAGGTGGTAAGAACAGTGTTGTGAATTAAAAACTGGTTGAATCGCTAGGATAAGTGAAATATAATTTGTTCTTTTGTGGAATATAAAAGCTAAAGAATATGAAATCAGAACCTTTTAACCCAGTCCAGTTACACTTGTTAAAGATGTTTTCTTATGCTAAAGACGAGCATGCCTTAGAAGAAATACGTAAATCTTTGACAGCTTACTTTGCTCAAAGAGTAGAGGAGGATATGGATAAGTTGTGGGATGAAGGTTTGTGGGATCAGGATAAGAATGAGGCTATATTGAAAGAACATTTGAGAGTGCCTTATAATGATTAATATAGTACTGGATACTAATTGTCTGATTTCATCTTTTTCAAAAAGAGGAAATTACTTTAATGTGTGGAGAGGCTTGCACTCCGGTAAATATATTCTTTATGTTTCCAACGAAATATTAGAGGAGTATGAAGAAATAATAAGTCTGAAGACAAATGCTTTGATAGCATCCAATGTAATACAGGCATTGCTAAATTCTCCTTATGTGTCATTGATTGACCCTCATTATCATTTTCATTTAATATATGCAGACAAAGACGACAATAAGTTTGTAGATTGTGCTATTGCTGCCGGAGCTGATTATTTGGTTTCTAATGATGCGCATTTTAAGGTGTTGAGTACAATTTCTTTTCCTAAACTTTCAGTGATTGACCTGGCTTCTTTTTCAGATTTGTTAGAAGGGCGTAAATTGTACAATACTAGCTCGTCAGATGATTTGATGGTAAATGAGGAAATGGTTGAATATTCTTCTGATAATAATGGGATGTAATGATGGCTGGATATTACAAGTCTTTTAATATGAAAAAAACTGTTCAATGGGTATGTTGAAAAACTTAGATTCTGATATTGAGTTAGGACCAATGAAACAGTTCTATGTTTCTTTACTAGCCGAGGATGATACGCTAGATGCCTCCAATTGGACTTCAGAATTTGCCGGACGATGGGATGATGATCGTACGACAGATGAGGTTGTTGAGGACATACGTGGTGCGAGAACTTCAAATAAGGAGATCGAATTATGAAACAAAATCTTCTTGATGCTTGTGTCTGTGTATTTCTGTTTCGGCAGAAGTTTGGAATAGCCGAAAAGTAAACAGGGATAGGTGCTTCATAGTGTTTTATTATTGTATGTGGATAATATGAATATTCAAGTAAAGATGGAAAACGAAGGCGCTAAGAAAATGACATGCGAAGATGCTTTGCGTCGGCTGGAAGAAGCAGGAAGATTAAAGCGTGAATATGTTAAGGAGCTGGAAAAGAAGATGAAGGAGGACTTTAAGAAACGTACAGGTCAGGACGCTACCTATTTTGAAGTATGGTAAATTTTGATTCGGAACGTATTAATTCTTGTTTTCTTATTCTCATTGTATAAGTCTGATTATTTTTATGTCCGCTGATATTCGAGATGTTCTAGTCTATCAAAAACTAAGGAATATGAAGTCTGAACCTTTTAACCAGTCCAGTTACACTTGTTAAAGATGTTTTCTTATGTTAAAGACGAGCGTGCCTTGGAAGAAATACGTAAATCTTTGACAGCTTACTTTACTCAAAGAGTAGAGGAGGATATTTCTTCTTTTTGTTCTGATACTTGAATAATTGTATTTAACAATCAAATACTTGAAGTCTTTTAATAGTAAGATTGTCATGCAGGAAAATCACTGTTCTCAGCGTAAGTATAAGTTTTAGACTAATGTCAGAAATGAATCGTACAGTACAGAGCATCAAAAATGCTCGTGTTTCTTTATTTTTTAGTGTTCTCGTCTTAGTTCTTGGATTCTTTTCGCGTAAGATTCTCATTGATTGTTTAGGTGCGGAAGTCTTAGGATTGAATACAACAGCAACGAATTTACTTGGATTTCTTAATTTAGCAGAACTAGGTATAAGTGCTGCTATTTCATACACATTATATACTCCTCTATTTCAAAAGGATTATGAAACTATAAACGAGATAGTTGCTGTCCAAGGTTGGCTTTATAGGCGTATTGCTTATATAGTATTAGCAGGTGGTGCTGTTTTAATGTGCTTCTTTCCATGGATATTTGCTAAGATGGAATTGCCGTTATGGTATGCATACGGTTCATTTGGTGTTCTGTTGTTGGCTGCCATGTTGGGTTATATTATTAATTATCAGCAGATCGTGTTAAGTGCTGACCAACAGGAATATAAGATAAATTATAATGTACAAGGCTTTCGAGCATTAAAACTATTGATGCAGATTGTTGGTATTGGTTATTTTCATCAAGGCTATATTTATTGGTTGGTAATTGAATTGTTGATGTCTGTTGTTACTTGTCTGTTTTTAAAGAAAACGATACATCGGAGTTTTCCTTGGCTTCATCCAGACTTATCAAAAGGAAGAATGTTATCTCGAAAACACTCTGTGATAATAAAAAAAACCAAACAATTGTTCTTTCATAAATTTGCGACTTATGTGTTGGGACAAACTAGTCCATTAATTATTTATGCTTTTCTATCATTGACAGTTGTTGCTATTTATGGGAATTATATGCTATTGGTTGTAAGTACATCCATGATAGTTACTTCTATGGTCAATGGGATGAATGCTGGGATAGGAAATTTAGTGGCAGAGGGCAATAAGGAGAAAATATTATCTTTTTATAAGGAATATACAGTAAGTCGTTATTGGATTGCTTCTGTAATTTGTTTTTGTTTGTTCTATTTATCTCATTCTTTTGTGTCTCTTTGGATAGGAAAGGAATATTTGTTGGATTCTACTTCTTTTACTTTATTAGTTATTTATGCTTTCGTCACTATGACGCGTACAAATGATCCTTTTATTGCTGCTTATGGACTATTTCAAGATATTTATGCACCTGCTATTGAAGCAACATTAAATTTGGGATTATCTGTATTATTGGGATATTATTATGGATTATCTGGCATCATAACAGGAGTATTGATAAGCTTGCTGTTGGTTATTTGTTGTTGGAAACCTTATTTTTTATATAGTTGTGGCTTTAAGAGACCTGTATGGAGTTATCTGTTTTTAATTGGCAAGATAATGTGTTTGGTGATTATATCTTGGGGTGTTTCCTGTTTTCTTCTTGAATACATAGACTTGTCATGCGGAAGTTTTATGGATTGGGTAGTTCTTTCTTTAAAAATATTACTTCTCTATGCGTTATTTAGTTTATGTGTTTTCCAAATGTTCGACAGGAATTTTAGGGCCTTTAGTAAACGGATTTTTGAATTAATAAAGCGTGAGTAATATGTTGGTGGAGTCGAATGTTCCTAAAATTAGTGTGTTAATATCTATTTATAATGTGGAAATATATATGGGATGTTGTATTATTTTTGTTGTGAATCAGACATGCATGAAAGAATGGAAGTGATTATCGTGAAATAGTTGTACTTTTAATTATAGTATGGAAATAATTTGTAAGGCGTTTTGTCTGTGGCAGTAAAAATAGAAGAGGAAAATTCTTTTCGTTTACCTAATATAAGGTATTAATTCATTGATCTTTAAAGATAAATCTCTAACTTATATGAAAATATTAATTATTTCAAGCATTCCGACTCATCCTACTACTGCGGGAAATTGTAACTTTATCAAAAAGTATTGTACATTATTAAAGCAAATGGGGTATGATATTTATTTTTTGCATATAGTCTATTATGCTGTGACAAAACAAGGAAGAAAAAATACAGAAATAGTCATTGAAGAAATGAAAAAATATTGGAATGATCATTATTTTGTTTATCGCGCTTCCTTATTTGACCGATTTATAGAAGAAATTAGAAAGAAGTATAGAGTTTTTAGGAGAGACAATTATAGATCATGTGATGAGCATTATTTGAGGGGATTTCATAAATACGTAAACACATTGCATCGTATCCATAATTTTGATGCTTGCATAATTAATTATTATTGGTTCAGTAAATTGTTTACTAAAATTTCTATAAAAAGACAGGCAATAATTACACATGATAGTTTCACATATTATAATCTAAGAACAGGAGCTAAGAGTGCATTAAATTTAAAACCTAATGAAGAAGCTAAGGCCTTGCAACGTTGTCCGTTCATTTTTGCAATGCAAGATGAAGAACGAATATTTTTTCAACGATTAGCACCACAAAGTAAGGTACTTGTTAGTTATTGTAACTATGATTTTATAGAACTCCCTAAAGTAGATAATCATAATATAGTAATGTTGTCTGCCGCTTTTTATTGGAATATAAATGGTTTGATTTGGTTTGTTGAGAAAGTCTTTCCATTAATTCTTCATGATTATCCGGATTGCCGTCTGAAAATAGGTGGGAATATAAATACTGCTATGTTAAATTACAAAAGTCACCGTAATATTGATTTTTTGGGCTTTATTGAAGATGCTGCAGATTTATATAAATTGGGGGATGTCGCTATTAATCCTACTTATCAGGGTACGGGCTTAAAAATAAAGACATTCGAATCAATAGCTTATAATAAAATAACAATGGTTCATCCGCATAGTACAATTGGTATTTATGATAGAGAGCATGCTCCTTTATTTGTTTCGGATAATCCAAATGATTGGATCGCTTTTCTTCATAAAGTATGGGATAACCCTACATATGCAGATGAAATTCGAGCTAAAAATAAAAATTACATATGCCAACTAAATCAATTTATAATTAATCAATTTAAAACTTTTCTTCAGTAAAAGGATGAAAAAAATAGTTCATAGAGTTGGCCAATTGGCCAATAGTATTTGGGCAGTAGGATATTCTATTGTTGATGCGGTGAAAACAGGTGATGATTTGTATATTTTATTTTTCGATGAATATATTGATTGTTTTGATAATATAAGGGGAAAATATAAGAATATTCATTTTATAGCTCCTTTTGCTCATCACCGTAGTAAAAGGTTGTTTTTTTGGTATAATCGTTTGATGAATATTTTTATCAGAACTTTACGTTTCTCCGGGATGTATGATAAAAGAATAGGGGCGTTTTGTATAGTTGATGGTTGGGGAAAAAGAAATTTAATATCTCCTTCGGATATAACGATATTAAAAGATTTTTTTGTCTTTAAGAAAAATGTATTGGAATGTGTAGATGCATTTTATTCTAACATAAAGAAGAACAATGACATTATTGTAGGAATTCATATACGTAAAGGTGATTATAAGAATTGGAAAGGTGGCATTTTTTATCATACTGACATTGAATACGCACAGAAAATTATAGAAATAAACGCTCTATTTTCAACTAAAAAGGTATTTTATGTGATTTGTTCTAATGAAGAAGTGGACTTGAGTAGTTTAAATAATTCTAATATATCTTTCTCTTGTTTGCCTTTTTCTGATAAAATGCATGATTTATATGCTTTGATAAAAGCTGATTATATATTTGCTACACCTAGTACCTTTTCTCGTTATGCATCTTTTATAGGAGGGGTTCCATTGGCACTGTTTGAAACAAATAATCGGATAACTTTAGATGATTTTAAGTTATCTAAAGCATTGAATGCTTTTGTGGATTAAGTCATATGTTTCAGAAGTAGAATGTTGTTTTACGATTTGGGTGATTTATGTATGAATGGTATGATTTTACTTTAAAGGAAACGGGACCTAGATTTGACTACATTTTTTTATTGGTTAGTATGTTCCTTATTTTTATAGTGGGTTCAAGAAATATCTCTAGCTGCATTTATGATAGGAATGCAAGGTATTGGAGGATAGCTATAATTCCGATAATCGTTTTTTCTCTTATTGAAGGAATGAGATATGGTAGAGGGGTTGACTATATTGTTTATTTATATAAATATATTTATGCATTAAATCCGTTTTTTGAAGATGAACCGTTGTTCATGTTCTTTAATGGAGTGTTAAAACAACTAGGACTTCCTTATTGGGGGGCATTTATAGCCTATTCTGCTTTGTGGATAATTGGTGTGTTCTGTTTCTGCAAACAATTTAGATATATGGCTTACTTGTGTATACCTTTTGCTTTAATAGCTAGTATACCTTCTATGGAAAATTTAGTGAGGCAGTTTGTGTCTCTATCTTTTGTACTAATATCTTTATCTTGTTTGCTTGATAGAAAATATATACAGTCTGTTCTTTGGGCTATAGTATCGTTTGGATTCCACTTATCTTCAGTTGTAGTTGTATGGATTATTTATATGGTATATATTTTGAAGCGTAATAAATGTTTCAATTTGTACAGAGTTTTGTTGCTCTATATTTTTTTCTTTTTCTTTTTTGAACTTCGTTACATTGATTCGTTCATAAATACAGTATTGTCGGCAATGAGTTTAGGAGATTTAAGATTTGCAGGATATTTGGAACAAGCAGATCGTTGGTTTACTTCTTCTGCTGTTAGCGAGGCTTATGAACGCTCGATTGTGGGAAAACTTGCATTGTTCTTATTTGATTCGATTTTATTCATAATGGGTAATAGAAGTATATGTAAAGAGGAAAATTTAGTTCTTCGAGGTAAATTGATTGTAATTTATAATTTGTTTATTATAGGAGCTATAGGGATGCAAGCAGTAATGGGTCTTGAAATTGTTAGAAGATTCTTTAGGCCTCTATATATGATGTGGTTTGTTGTTGCTGGTCACATTTTATATCAATATCCTCTAAAAACAAAGATACGATTAAATAGAATATTTTTCATGATTGTATTTTTGTGGGGGTATATCATACTTGTACTTTTATGTAAATCTATATTGTTATTCCCCTCTCAAATGTTTATTTGGGATTCTTTTAAATATAGATTGTAGAAGAGATAATTAGTTTGCTAGAAAAATATCATTTTGGCTTAGTAATATCATTGTAAAATTAAATATCATTTATAGTTATGGTTGGAATTGTTGTTGTTACCTATAATCGTTTACTTCTATTGAAGGAAAATATAGAATCTCTGCGTGAACAGACTTATACAGACTATAAAATTATAGTAGTTAATAATGGATCAACGGACGGAACTGAAGAATGGTTGATGTATCAGAAAGATTTAATAGTATTAAATCAAGAAAATTTAGGAGGAGCAGGTGGATTCCATACAGGAATAAAATATGCAGTTCAAAGTGGATTTGATTATATTTGGTTGATGGATGATGATACAATTCCTACAAAGAACGCATTAGATAATATGTTTCAGAAAGTTCAGCTGCTGGCAAAAAATAGTTGGGGGTTTTTATGTAGTAGAGTAGTTGATCTTACGGATAACTCTTCTAATGTGCCTGAAATCGATATGAGAAAATGGGGGAGGGCATATCCTAATTGGGATGAAAAAATAGATTATAAAATGGTGAAAATCAGATATGCAACTTTTGTTTCAGTACTAATTCCTGTTGAAAATATAAAAGAATACGGATTACCTATCAAAGACTTTTTCATTTGGGGAGATGATACGGAATACACTTATAGGTTATCTACCAAATTACCTTGTTATTTAGTCGGTGATAGCCTTGTTTTGCATAAAAGAGAAAATGGAGAAGGACTTCCGTTTTTGCAAGAGACAAATAATAATAGGTTAAAACTGTATTTTTACATGTATAGAAATCAATTGATTCTTTACCGGGAAGGTGTTTTTGGAATTAAATTTTGCGTATTAAGATATTATTTGTCAAAAATATTCCTGTTGTTAAAATGCTTGTTGCGGTGTAAATTTATTCATGCAAAGGTGTTGGTTATAGCATTGATTAAAGCAGCTTTTTTTAAGCCTTCAATAGAATATATTCATTAAAAAGTAGAAACTAATGAAATCTGTAATAGTAACTCAGTCTTATAAATTAGATTATGAGGAGTGCGTTTTATTATGTGAAAGCATAGATAAATTTGTACCGGAAAATATTATCCATTATATATTTGTAAATGATGAGGATCTTCAACTATTTACATCTTTAGGGAGTAAAAGAAGAGTTATATTGCCTAAATCATTAGTTTTACCTCAATGGCTATTAAGAGTACCTTTTAAAATATTAGGACATCATTTTCATGTTAGTTTTCTAACTATTCCTGTTCGTGAATGGATTATTCAACAGATAGTTAAATTAGGGGTTTGGGAAGTTCTTGATCCTTCAATTGATGTTTTCTTTAATATTGATTCAGAAGGGGTTTTTATGAATTATTTTAAAGAGGATACTTATTGGAATGATGGGCGGTTACGTCTTTATAGGGTTCATAATCCTCAAATGCCTTCTCGGATGGACTACTTTAAAGCTGCTAAAAAACTTTTATATATAAATGAATCTCTTAGTGAGATTAGTTATTATGATTATATGGTTATACCTATGGGCTTTAGGAGGGACGTCTTATCTAGTTTGTGCAAAATGATAGGAGAGAAACATTGGTCAGGTAATTGGAAAATTGCCCTAATGAATACTTATCGTTTCTCGGAAAACTATTTATATGCTCTTTATACTAGTTATATAGCTGATAAGAATATGCAAAAACATTTTATTGTTAATAACAGGACTTTCTTGACTCTGGAATATATGAATTTTTTTTCAGAGGAGGCTGTTAGAAGTAAAGTTATAGAAATACTTTCTAATAGCGAAATACAGGGTATCACTTTTCAGAAAAAAGGTTCTAAATATCGTGATGTAAGGAGTTTGGTTTCATTTTCTTTTATAAAGCAATTAGTATATGAATATTGGGGAAGGGAATAGATATTTTTTTATTCTTATCTTTATTTGTTAAATTTATGTACTATTTTCTGACTTTGTTTGATTATGGTTGATATTATATATTCAATTATTATTCCTCATAAAAATTCTGTTGATTTATTAGCAATTCTTCTTTCATCGATACCTGATACTCCGGATTCTGAAGTATTAGTTATAGATGATAATAGTGATGTTACTTGTTTGGAGAAATTGTACAATATGAATTTGAATAATAATGTTAGAATCTTTTATAGTGGAAAAAGTGAGGGGGCAGGTAAGGCTCGTAATATAGGATTGGGATATGCAACTGGTAAATGGATTTTATTTGCTGATTCTGATGATTTTTTTGTAGAAGATATGTTTTCCCTTCTTGGTGCATATAAAGATTCAGAAGCTGATATTATCTATTTTTATGTGAATAGCATATATCTCACTACTGCAACTGCGGCTTATAGACATGAAAGATATACTCGTTTGGTAGATGATTATCTTTTATGTCCTTCTGTAAATGAAGATAAATTGCGATTTTATTTTACCCCTCCTTGGGGAAAAATGTACCGTCGTTCCTTACTTGTTGAACATCAAATTTCTTTTGAAGAAATATTGACTGGTAACGATATGATGTTTTCCTTGAAAGCAGCATGGGCCGCAAAAAAAATAGAGGCATATCGTAAAATTCTCTATACTGTTACTGTTTCACAAGGAAGTTTGACAACAACAATGAGTAAATCGCATTTTGAATCTCGTTTTCAAGCTGTTTTGCGGTGTAATGATTTCTTGAGAAATATAAATAAATCCCGTTATCAGATGTCTGTTCTCTATTTTCTAATGAAATCCTATCGTTTTGGTCTGTGTTATATTTGTCATGTTATTGGGGAGCTAAGAAAGCATCGTTCGAATATTTTTATCGGAATGAAAAAAATATTTGTTTTTAATTCTGTTATTCGGGATCGTGAAAATGCACGTTTTTTAATTGTTAAGAAATAGTTTATATAACTAATTTGTTTCTTTAATGAATTTGAAAAAAACTCATATTCGCATATTGAATGTGGATATACTTTCTATTGCCGAATCAGATTTGCTGTATCAATTTGCCGAAGGTGTTCTTTACACCCCCAACCTCGACCACCTAATAAAGCTTCAGCACGACAGAGAATTTTATGACATCTACCAGCAAGCGGAATGGATAGTATGCGATAGCCAGATCCTTTATCTTGCATCAAAACTACTAAAACGATCCTTACCGATGGCTATTCCGGGAAGCAGTTTCTTTACAGCATTCTATAACTATCATGCCAATAATCCCAATTGTAAAATTTTTCTGTTAGGAGCAGCCGAAGGAGTTGCTAAAAAGGCGATGGAGAATATAAACAGGAGAGTAGGGAGGCAAATAGTGGTCGGCGCTCATTCACCCTCTTACGGTTTCGAGAAGAACGAACAGGAGTGTGAAGAACTGATACATATTGTCAATGAAAGTGGAGCTACTGTATTGTTGGTTGGTGCTGGTGCACCCAAGCAAGAAAAGTGGATAGCAAAATACCGTAGCCGTATGTCCGGTGTAAAATTATTTATGGCCCTTGGCGCTACCATCGACTTTGAAGCCGGTAATATAAAGCGTGCTCCCAAACTAGTCCAAATCTTGGCGATGGAATGGTTCTATCGCTTCCTGAAAGAACCCAGGCGACTGTTCAGACGCTATTTTATAGATGATATTCAGTTCTTTTATTATTTTGCAAAACAATTATTGGGGCTTTACAAAGATCCTTTTGCATAGTTTCCATAAGCTATGTAAGGAAACAATGGGTAGGAGCAGAATGAAAGACACCAGCCAGACCATCCCATTCAATACTAATAACATTATTGCTTGCAAACGTTTCATGGAAGCAAAGATAGATGGAATTCTCACAATAATGGGTAGAAAAATACGATTAATTTTAGTATGCCTTATTGCGATTAGTTCGTTACAGAGTCAGGCACAGGCACTATACGGCACAACGGGACTTCTTCATGCCCCCACTGCCGAGATGCAAAAAGACAAGACATTTATGGCGGGCGGGAATGTGTTGCATCTTGTTCCGTTGCAATGTCTCACCACCAATGAGATAAAATACACATTCAATTATTATCTGAACATAACCATC
>ERZ652156.88-NODE-88-length-33270-cov-13.7011_pt1 | contig 33270 bp, 39 predicted proteins | sample MGYA00514760_ERZ652156 | MGnify/ENA metagenome assembly ERZ652156
GGCAGCGTCAGATGTGTATAAGAGACAGTGTAAGGGATGTCATGACCAGCGTCATCAAAGGCATGATGTTAATCAGGGCCAGGATTAACAGCGCTGCGCACAGAAGCGGTATCCTAAATTTCCCCAGGCTGCATCGGACTGACATGTCCTCCTTTTCCGCCATCACCGAATGCAGTCCTCCTGTAGTCCTGCCGGAAGCCCACATCAGACCGAAGGCAATGAGGGACAGGAAGATTGCCCGTATGGCAGCAGAACCGAAGCTGTCATGGGAGAAGGAAGTGACGGCCTTGTAAATATCCGTGCTGAGGACCGTAATATTGGCCGGAATCCCAATAAACGCAACCGTACCAAAATTATCCAGACAGGAAAGGAATATCAGCAGCATGGCATTTATCAGGATTCCTGCTGACAGCGGAAGGGTCACATGGAAGAATACAGACCATTTCCTGCAGCCGGACACAGTTGCAGCTTGTTCCAGTTCCCGGGAAATCTTCCTGAAATTGTTCAGGGCCAGAAGATATAACAAGGGATAATTACATACCCCAAATATAAGGATGATTCCCCAATGGGAATACAGCGGAAAATGGGTCAGCCTATAAATAAGGCTGCCCTGCCCAAGGGTCTGCATCCATGCCAGGGTTATAATGTATCCCGGAATCACCAGGGGAACCAGCAGCAGGTTATGAATCAGCGGCTTGCAAGGCAGGTCCGTATAAGCAATGAGAAATGCGAACAGAATGCCCAAAGACGCTGCCAGAAGCGTACCGCCTGTATTTACAATAATTGTATTGGCAATAACCCGGTAAAAGGACGGATCCCCTAAAAGCTGAACCAGATACGCCAGCGTAAACCTCCCATCCGGTGTTTTAAACCCATCTGAGAACAGATACACCAGCGGCCAGGTAAAAACAAAAAACAGAAGTATTCCGGCTCCCGCAGCCGGTATGGACAGACGGCGGGAACGGACAGATGACATAGATGACATAGCTTACGCCTTTCTTCTTAGGGTTACTGATTGAACATGACATCGAATTTCTGTTTATCGGCTTCCTTGGTCCCCAATAGGTCCCTGGGGTCAATATAGAGCATCTTCCTATCTTCAACCGAAAGGGCTCCCTGGGGAACGGCCACATCCGTACGAGGAGCCGTCTTATAATAATTCTGTGCAGCAAACTCACGCACTTCCCTGGAAAGCATGAAATCAACAAACAGCCGGGCCATGTCACTATTAGGAGCATCCTTCATGATGGCAATGGGGTCGCAGATGGAGGAACATCCTTCCCGGGGATAAACAAAGGCCAGGGGGGAGCCATCGTTCATGGCTGACAACGTATCTGTATCCAGACACATGCCGTAGGTGCGTTCACCGGTGGCAACAGCCTTAATGACACCACCGTTTCCATTGACTACCTGCATATCATTCTCCTTCATCTGCTCATAAAAATCCCAGCCCAGGTTATCCAGTTTTGTGTAAAGGCTCAGGTTATAAGCGGCCGTTCCTGAATACAGAGGGCTTGGCATGACACATTTTCCCTTGTTGGCCCCATCCGTGAACACGGTAAACGATTCAGGCGCCTCTGACACAAGGTTAGTATTATAGATGATTCCCGTGGATGCAATAGCCGTCCCATAATACATGTGGTCCTTATCTACAAAATCAGGGTAAAGCTTATCAATCTCCGGATAATCATAGGCTTCCAACAGCCCGTCTTCTTTAAACTTTTCAAAGGTAGGGGTATCGGCCAGCATGATTACATCACACTGAATCTTGCTGGATTTCGCCTCTGTCATCATCTTGCTTACCACTTCCTCTGTTCCGCTTCTGAAGTACTGAAAATCTATGTTTGGATATTTCTCCCGAAACATTTTACTGATATCTGTCATATAATCATCACCGGAAGAAGTATATACCATCAGTTCTCCCTGGATATCCTCCGGGGCTTTTCCATTCCCTTCAGCGCCGTTTCCTTCCCGGACCGCGCCAGAGGACTTTGCTCCGGAAATATCTGCCTGCGCGGCTGCCCCTGTCTGTGCGGCTCTATCTGCCTGTGCTGCTTCATCCGTCTGTACAGCCGCTGCGGACGAAGGAGCAGAGGTTCCGGCACCTGCACTGCAGCCCGCCAGAGCCAGGCAGACAGCAGCAGTCATACCAACAAATCCAAAATATGTCTTTTTCATAACGTAATCTCCTTTTTTACCTGTGCCTGCAGCATCAGTCAACCCGCTTCTGAATTAGCTGCAGTGCCACAAAATCAGTCTGAACATAGTTGCGGGATAAAAATACAGGATAATAATTTTGATCGTAGTGAAGCTGTTCCAGCATAATCGCTGGCTCCTGTAATATTTCATTGGCCATTGCATCCCAGGGAAGCTCTTTATTCATTGCATGAATCCGCGTAATGGCATATTGAGGGGAAATGTTCCAGTTTTCTTCCAGATAATGAAATATACTTCCCTCAAATCCCTGGTCCATTTTCTGCCCCACCAGGCTTTCTGAAAAAATATTCACTGCAAAAGATACACAGCGTCTGCCTGCGAAGCGTTTCCGCCCCATTACCACAACCGCTTCCCCCGGATTCAGGCACAGTTTCTGACTCCAGGCAGCTTCCGGCTGCTGGTGGCGGACCCACTCAATATGGGCGCTTGCCTTAAAGCCCGATGCCTCAATCATGGTTCCGATGGAGGTCAGCAGCGTAAGCGGATTCGCAATGGCCCGCCGGGGCGCAGCCACAAAGCTTCCCACACCATTACGGACCTCTATATGCTCCGACTCCTGCAGTAGGCGGAGGGCATCCCGAATCGTAGAACGGCCTACATGAAAGTCCTTTGCCAGCTGATATTCGCCGGGAAGCCTGTCCCCTGGTTTTAGATTCCCAGAGGATATCCGCTCTATGAGTTGTTGTGCTATCCATCGATATAGGGTATTGCGTTCCACGGCAGACCTGCTTTCCTTTTTTGTATTTGGGCACATATAAGGCGGGAATGAAATCCAAGGTATGTGCCAGCGCTTTTTATCCCGCTGTCTGACAGCTTACGTATTTTATTATAAACATTGTAAAGTGCAAAAAAAAGCGAGGATAGGTTAAGGTTTGGTATACGGTGTGTAAAATAAAACCGGGAGCTGTCCGGACAGGAGATTTGTATTTTCATCCCCCTTCTGCACTCCCAATCGATGTCAAAAGGGCGCCCCGGTAATCCCGGAGCGCCCTTAAATACGTCACGATTCAATTAAAAATACTTCTTGCTTCCCCTTATAGTCCATACATATTATACTGTGTTATTGCATTCCGTCCTTTCCCTCCCTGCCCGTAAACACGCCCCCTTCATCGCTCAATGTCTTACCGTGTATTATCCTGTACTCCATCAGTTGGTGTATTATTGGTGTATGAATCACCTATATAGTTAATTTGGAGCTGGGCATCAATATTATCTATGGCAGTTATACCGTTACGCTTATTATAATGGTTATAGACGTCCATAGTAACACTGATATCAGAATGTCCCATTAGTTTTTGTATGGCTTTATAATCATTACTGATTGCGCATAAACGGCTGCAGAATGTATGGCGTAGATTATGTATAGTAAAATGCGGAAGCAGAATTGGCTCTCTGTTCTCATTTTTAGCATGTTCCATTTCCCATATATTACAATGTTTAATAATAGCATCAAGAAAATGGTTTATGTTTGTATTGGTATACGGAATCCCCCTCTTTGTAAGAAAAACAAAATCCCCATATCCATCTATCATAAAATCATCCGGTATTTGAGCGTTTATGAGATATTGTCTTTGAAAATCCAATTGACGGCGCACTTCCACCCCCATTGGAATTACCCTCATGCTATTTTTGGTTTTAGGTTTACCAAGTATAAATTGTTGTTTTCCCTGTACTGATTTGTATAGCAAATTATGATTTACGGTAATTTCATTCTTATCAAAATTGATGTCACACCACTTAAGTCCGCATATTTCCCCCGAACGCATACCTGTCCCCAGTGCCAAAATGAAAAGAGGCTGATGGTATCTATATCGATTATCTTCTCTCAAAAACCTTATAAATACAGCCTGTTGTTCTTCTGTCAAAGCCATTCTTTCACAGCCTTCCCGTGCATCAATATCCTTTAGAATACCTGCACAATAATTTCTTCTTAAAACATCATCATCCACAGCCATCTGCAGTACAGGATAAATTATGTTGTAAATAATACTCAATGTCCCTGCAGACAAATTTTTGCTCTCAACTAAATCATTAAAATATTTTTTTAACTGGCTGGTCTTAATATTCTTTAATTTCATAGTGCCAATACTGTTTTTAATATGATTTTTCCATAAATTATCATAATTCAGTCTCGTGGATATTGACAGCCTGGTTTTCAAGTTCTTCCAACATTCATATTGCTCATTAAAAGTTATATCAGCCCTTTTCGTGTGTATGCCGTCCAATCTATCAGCTAAAATATGATTTTCTTTCTCACGTAGGCTTAATTCATCTTTAGTTTTACCCTTATCTGTTTCTACTAATTTCCAGCTATAGAAGCATTGCCTTTTACCATATGCATCAGTGTATCTGAACATATAAAGCCCATCACTTCTTTGATTCTCCCCTTTATTTAACACACGCCCTTTATTATCCCTGCGTTTTCCATCTTTTGTTCGCATACGCTTCCTCCTAAACACGGAATAGCCGCAAGAAAGGGGTTTCTCACGGCTATTCCATTTACTCATTCCATCTTAGAATTTATATAATCATCTAATCCTTGCCTATTCACAAGTATACGTTTTCCAAAACGTACCATTGAACCGGATTCATGTGCTACCTTATATGCTGTGTTTCTGCCTACGCTAATATACATCTGTAACTCAGGAATCGTAATTAGCTTTTTAGCTTTAATATCGTGAATATCGACATTTTTAAACATTACATACTCCCTTCTAGTATCCTTTAATGATAGACGACCATATATCGCTCAATGTATTGCATAATTTTTCTGTCCATTTTTCATCTTTGAAACAGAATGTTCTCCAACCATCTCTTCTATCATTTTTTGCTTGTAATGTCGCCCATTTTACCGCTTTACCAATCTCTTTATCCAGATATATGGCGATACACGTCTGCTGTCTTATATAAAAATCAGTGGATTTGCCTGCTTTACGCATACCAACGAAACTTACCATATCTTCAAATTCATTCTGACTAATAGGCTTAAGTTCGTCTGTTGCCTTACCATGACCGCATCTGCTAATCCAGGTAAATGTATAATTGGTTCCATCATTGCCCGAACGCGGCCTTGTTAGCATCCATCCTGACGCCCGTAATATTTTCTTGATTTCCATCTGTGTGAACACCTCACCTGTATGCGGCAGCTCTCTTTTATAAATTTCATTAATGCCGGATTCAAGACGTCCACAATCTAAAAGTAGAATAGACCGATGCCCTTGTTCACACATGTTTGAGTACTCAAACAAGCCTTTAACGTCTGCAATATATACCCCTACCTGTCCGCTATCTTCATCTATCGCCACCGCCCCCAAGTTATCAATCCTTTCATTTTCTTGAATAGCCCATATATTCTGCTGATTATCCTGAATATATTTGATGAATAGATTTTTTAGAACATCCTGCCGGCTGCTTACCGTAAGTACCATATATGAATAGGTTCGTTTTAAATACAATATCCAGTTTTGAATATCCATATTATCGAACTCATTTGAGGATGCCTTGGCACTACAATATTTAAGCCACAGCAAGTGCAACGCATATAAATTTACAATCATATTCTTTATACGAACGTTACCTCCAGGTAGAATCATACTTACCCTGGCTTCTTCTACGCAAACATCAAACTCTGCTTCAAAACGTCCTTCATCAAGTATGGATGCAATCCATTGTATAAATGATAAAACCACGGTATAAATCTGTTCCTTAGACATATCCAACTGGTCCAGATGGGCTAATGCCCTATCCCTATTGATATAGTTATCAAGTTCTATCACTATACAACGTTCAATAACTGATGCCCTTCCCAAAAGCCTTTCGGTTGTGTATATAGGTTTAGCATTTATAATCTGTCTTTTTAAGCCTATCGGTTTGCCATCATGATAGGATTGCACGGTTTCCGTTAAGTTCTTTATAGCCTTTTCCTTGGTCAAACTCTCCAAAGCTAAGTCATCCACTATAAAATGCCAGTCTCTAAATGCTGAAATGGCCTCAATGAGAGGCTGCAGGCTTCCCCCTGATGTAATAACAGAGGTTTGCTTTGGGGCTCCAAACCACCCCTTCACCAAAGATGTCTTTCCACTTCCCTTGGCTCCGACAATCATCAATCCAGTTCTGTTATAATCCGGCCTTTTTTGTAAGATACCATCCAGCACGGATGCTAAAACAGACAAAAACAGTACCCTGTCCTCCCAAGAAAATCCCATCAGCCTATTAACCGCATCAATCTGCTCACATACCTGATTCTGATACAATTCCCGTAAAGGTATGGCCTCTTGGTCCATACTCTTTACATTCGCAGTGAAACCTAACCTTTCAATAGCCCCATCACGTCCTAGATAATAATATCTCCCTCTGTAGCAGAACCACCCCATAGTTAATATGTATTTAATATCATCCTTTGGGCATGTAGCTATATCCAGTATGAACTCTGCAATCAACTTACATATCAAACGGGTCTTCTCAGCAAAAATGCTCAGCTCACTCTGAATTTTAAAGAAGCTGCCTCCTTCAATATCTCCCAAAGTGCTTACATAGCACCTCTCTTTGCCAGAATCAGCAAAGAACACTGTTATTTCATAAAGTGTGTTATGGAAACCTCCTTCTTCATCCAACACTTTATACTTTATTGCCCGTACAATACTAAAATTAGTTGCCCTTCTACCTCTATAGTAAAATGCCCCATCTTCTCCTTTCGTTAACATAACAGTTGTTTTACTATCTTTTTCCATTGTCATTACTCCTTGTCTTTATTTCAGTAGCCAGCTTCTATTTTTCCCTAGGTCATACCTTTATGAAAACACAAATGCACAAATAATACCAGAGGGCAGCCATGGAAATATTTATTATAAAATTTCCATAACTGCCCTCTTGCTTTATTAAAACATATGTAAATAGATTTCCATACCGTAATCTGTGGAGAATCAAACTCAGAAAACCAAAATCTCACTTTCTCCTTAAATCCTTCAAATCCCGAAGCGAATAATACACCTTTGGGTATAAACGTATACTTAAATAACTTTTATTTTCTTTAAACTCCGCTTTTAATTCAGGATTCGGACATTCATCAATTATTGCCTCAATAAGTTCGATTTCACGCTGATTAATAGACTCTTCCAGTTTTTGGTCAGTAATATATTTTTTCAAGAACACACATAGCATCATCATATTGAACTGCTCAGTTATTTCTTTTGTATAAGGTTCTAAAAACTCTAAGGATTCTTCTGTTATTGCATCTTTCTCGTGAAGGTATAACCAATTATCTTTAGCACATTCTATAACTTCATTTTTAAAATCATCATACCGTTTCTTGTTTTTCATTATGTTGACTTTATTATACAAATTAGTAAATTCAATTTGAATTTTATGTGAAATTTTAAACCTTCCTGACCAACACAATTTCAAAAATTCCTTTTTTATTTTTAATCTCTTTGAGTCATAGTTAGTATCCAGTGCATACTGAACAAAATTAATTTCTGTCTTATCAAAAGTTTTTTCCATGAACTTTATCAGTTTACTAATTTCCTTTTCTTTCTGAATTACAATATCCTCATTTGAATATCCAAACTCAATATCAAGCACTCTTGTATATAGTATACGGCAAGATGATATCCATTCTTCCAATAATTCATATGATTTTGGAGGCTGTATACCTACGAAATAAGTCTGCCATATTTTTTCTTTCTGCTCAAATACTTTATCATAAATCTTTGCCTTTTCTTCGTATTCAGCACCTTCTAACGTTTTCAATTCTATTATCTCTTCTTCATAAGCCCTACCAAACAATGTTTCCAGATGTGCTACGACCCTTTCCCAAAAATCCAGCTTGTAATAGTCTTCTAATTTTTGCACATGACTACAGTTATTTTTTATCATCAGTTCTAAAATCTTTTTATCTTCTTTTTCATAGATATAACGTCCTTTTTTTTCCGATTTTTCAATCAATTCATTTACATATTCAGACATTTTCAAATCATCATAATGTTTCAATAACCTTTTTTTATAACGCTGCACAGCGTCTTTATGTTTAGTTGTTATACCACTATCTTCTACAATCTGCATTAAAATTTCTTCCAACCTGTCATTCTGGCTATACTTCTCAAAATTTATATTTTCCGTTCTATCTTCTAATAATTTTTTTGCCATAATGCCTTCCCCCGTAAATGTATTTTTCCAAATACAAAATATACATTTTTATCGTTTTTTCATAAAATCCACACTTCCCCTGAAGTATCTCTAAGTCCTTTATCCTCTTCTACCTTAATCTGAATTTCAAACACTCTTAGATGCTCTTACAAAATCAAAGCTCACTCTTCCCGCCAAATAAATCGGTATCGTTATCATCCTACCCGATTGTCCTCCATAGGTACCGCCCTTCAAGAAATAAACAGCTTCTACTTTTCCATCCTGCAGAAGCAATTGGGCTGTTTTTCCCTCTGACTTCCCGGCCTTGACCTCCACGCCATAGTCCTTTTCATTATGCAGACTGCTTACGAAAAAATCAATCTCACCATTTTTATATGTCCCAAATAAAGGCGTCATCCCGGCAATTTCCATATTAAAGGTTCTTTTAAGCAAATCAATATAAACAAAATTTTCATTTATATATCCCTCCGCTGCTGCCCCTTTAATTCCGCCCTTCTTCAGGAAATACCTTGCAACCCCCAAATCCCTAAAGTAAAACCGCATATTAGGCCTCGTATCTGTGGAACTGCATTCCACCGCTTTTCCGCAAAACCCAATAATATCCGAACGATACAACCAGGCCACTGCGTTATTCACACTCTGTTTTGTAGCCCGGTTACTCTCTTCTTTATAAATTAAATCTGATAACTCAGAAACCATATCTCCGCTTCCCTTTTTTTCCCGCACTGACAATTGGGCGATGGCCGGAAAAAGCTGCTCAAATAAATTCATGTTCAGGATATTATTAAAATACCGTGTGGATTCCTCAATAAATATCCTTATAACCTGATATATCGTTTTTCCACATTCTTCAGTATCATTGGTTTCCAAGTAATTATTTATCACTGCCGGATAGCCGCCTATTTCACAATAAACATCATATAGAGCCTTCAGTTCATCATACTGCTCATGTAAACCAGCTCCATATAGGTCAATTTTCTCATAAAGTTCCCGCTTACCTACCGCTCCCAGAAATTCAGGAAACGACAAGGTATCCATGCGCAGCTCCTCTGTATCACCAGCTGGCAAAAAGTATCCTTTTTCAATGGTCTTGCCAAGGTAACTTCCGGTCACTATGAAGTGGCATTGAAATTCTCTGGCAAATTGACGAATCAAGGAATATACTCGTGCAGATTCTTGAATTTCATCAATTATCACGACCGTTGTCTGTATATCCCTAAATCCTGCATCAAAAAGCCGGAACGCCTGATGAAGCGGATGTTCTGGCCTTGGCTGCCCTGGTTCCCACTTTGTCACTTTATCCAGACAAGCCAAAAATTCCTCACCTGACGTATGGGTCATATTGATATATATATACATATCGTAATTTTCTTTAGCAAATTTATCCAAAATATAAGTTTTTCCAGTCTGGCGTGCTCCTTTGAGTTCCAAAACCTTTCCGCTGTTACGCAATTTCCATTTTAAAAGTTCATCATATATATCCCTTTTCAGTTCCAAATGTTCCACCCTCCTTTTCATAGCCTCATTATAACATTGCTCCGTTTTTTTATCAAACTTCTTTGGCCGCAGGACAAGAGAGCCTTCTCCTGCGGCTTGATTCCTAACCAATAATCTGTATTTTCCTATCATCTACGCTATATTTATAGACATTAAACGATAAAATATCTTCTCTCGGTACATTCTCCATATTAACCATTTTCACAAGGTTTTTCAATTCTCTTATATTTAATTCTTCCAAATTCTCCAATAACAAAACCTCATGCACACTGGATGGCAGAATAATGATATCCTTTCCCCGCTGCTCCGCAAAACCCGCCATCACTCCAGGATAAAGCATACAGGCCGCCCCATTGATTCCGCTGACTGTTGATAGTACATAAAACGGCGATTCCCCCTCATCTTCCTCCATCTTCTCCCCACATGCACATTTCAGATTATGCATGATTTCATTCATGCCCTTAATCTCAGCAGGCATTACACGCTGCATATTTTGCAATGCAACATTGTACAGAACCTGGACATCTGTTTCCCATAAGGCAAGATGTTCATTCTGAATCTGGGCTACCATCATACCCCCGCTATCCTCATCCATATATAGGTAAAATACAATGGACAAATCCAGGAATGATATGCTCGGTACTTGTTTTAATCGTTGTTCATTGTTCTTTGTATGAACCAATTTGAACATGACCCGGTCTTTAATCTGCTCAAAATTGTCTAATCCCTCCATCGATTTCCAAATTGTGGATGGTATCTTCCCATTGCTGTGATAACAATTTACTATTTTATATGCAGTTTCTTCCGCACTTACTTCTATATCTGCCCTTTCAGTGTAATAATCATCCAAATATATGACCGGACTTACCCTATCCCCCGTACTACATATACTTATACCTGTCAGTATGACACCATTGTTCTTTGTCACCGTTCTTATCTCTGTTTCATATCCATCTCCCAGAATCGCCCTGACATGTTCTTCGACCCTTGATGCAAACATTGCTAATGATTGACCTGACATAATTCCATTCCTCCATTTCCGTTATGCGGCAGTCCGTCCAGACTGCCCTGCCTGTTATTCCATTCCTGTACTTCAGTTAACATACTCCAAAAATTCCCAAAAGCAATTTGCCTGCCATCCAGACCGCTTCCTCCACCTGCTCTGAAACCGTCTCTCCTGTACAGCACCAGTTTGCAAAATGCTCACAGTTATTCGCCACCAAATCATATTCATCCTCTCCCAGGCGGCTGAATGCCCTCCTCCGTATTTCCTCCCCGGTATAGGGCGAACCGGGATGGGGTACCAGCTCAATTGGGCCACCTGATGAAAACCGTTCCACCGTATCCACTGTAATCCCGTCAAATGCATAGTGGATTACCAGCCCTTCGCCGATGTAGACACCATGATGCTGATACAAGACCCGGTCCGTTTTTAAGTGGCTTCCAACCGCAAATGATGTATGTTCCATACCATACCTGTCCTTTCATGCACATTTTACCCACAGCAGGGCACCGCCTTGATGCATACGGCTCCCCACTGCCGGGAAATCCTGCCGAAGCCTGCCATGAAGTATGGTCAGATGCGGCAGCATCCCCTATGCCATTACACGCTTAATACCTTTCTGGCAATCCGTATGCCGTCCTCCATCCCAGCGCAATAGGCGGTCCTGCAATCCTCATACCCCCATTCCAGGACATCCTCCAATATACGTTCCAGAAGTTCCCTGTTTTCATCATCCACCGCCGCCATCATTCTCTGTTCATCCTCATAATGTGCTTTTTTCCTACTTCTGCATTCATTCAGGACATCACCAATCCTCTCCCCCATCAGCAGTTCCAGTCCATCCTCCATCATCAGTCCCTCTTCCTGGAATAACCTCATCACGCAGCATCCTCCTGTATCACTTCATCTATCTGGCATTCATTATTAATCTCGCTCATATCCACGGAAAGGACCGTCTTTATCGTTTCATCCGAAGACAGGGCCTTCTGAAGGTCAGATGATATGGGCGCATACTTCAATGCCCTCTTTATGACCGTCTTCTTTGCCATATCCTCATAGTTCTCTGTCCATGGGCTGTATCTGCTCCCATATGACTTGGAATACTTTTCGGCAAAGGCATCCATATCCGCCTTATTGCTTACCTCAAATCCATACCCCCCATTGGTCAATCTGAACATCCCATATATAAAGGTCACTTCCCCCCTGGCCCCATCTCCAGGGCGGTGAACCAGCTTGGGTTCCAGGCCGTATTGATATTCAAAATAATCAGATTCCCTTACGACCTGGGCCTGAATCATCTGAATCTGCCCAGTGCGGTAAGCCAGGTCTATCACGCCCTTATACCCTATCTGGAACTGGCATTCCAATACCCCTTTATTTTTGTAGGGCAGCAGATACGCCTGCCCCAGGGGGGTATTGGGCTCCAGCCCCAGTTGCGCCGCATTCATAAGAGCCGCTATAAAAGACATGGGCGTACACTCCGCCAGCTTCGGCGTACTGTTTATCGCCGACAGGGCCATCCGGGTAAAACGTTCCGGTGTCAGGACGGCAGGAAGGGCCCTCTTAATCTCCGGCTCCAGAGCCTTCACCATATCCACAATTGTCATACTCTTAGTCAGCTTGATTGCCTGGTTACTGCTCCCTGCCCGTTTCTCCAGTTCCTGTTTTACATCTGTCATTACATCTTCCTCCAATCAAATACAGCGGCCCTGCCATGGCAGAGCCGCCTCATAATAGTTAACAGCGTTTCAATTGTATCCATCCCAAAAGGGGTTCCTATGCCGCTTTCACTGTAAAACGTCTTGACTGGCTGGACATGCTAAAGCTTCTATATAATTCCGGCTGTTCCTGCTTTAACCGCCTGCTGTCAATCCGTACCGTGTCCACATTGCTCCAGGATACCCGGTAGCGCTCATTGGCTGCCGCTTCATATTCCCCCATGAACATTTTAATCTTCTGGTCTATCAGCTTCCGCTCCTGCGCCAGTCTTCCTTCAAGCTCCAGAATCTCTTCCCTGCGCCGTAGCTGCTGGTCAAATTCTGCCGGAAGGGCAATTGTCTCCCTGGATGCCCTGGGATAATACCTGTTTATTACTTTCTCTGATATTTCACTGCCGTCAGGGTCCGGCATCACACGCGGGACCACATGATTGTTCCAGAAATTTTCCTCAATGGATATCAGGTCCTGCACCAGTTCCTCATCCCAGGAAAGTTTCCTGAACTTAAATCCCTGCCCCAGAATCACAACCGCAATATACCATGCCTTCCTGCCAGTCACCGCCATATAGTGATAACATTGGATTACATAGTGGGGAGGTATCTCCTCCTCCTTCCACTTATCCGAATTATAAGGGCTGGCCGTTTTACATTCCAGCCCTGCATCTTCCCCTACAATCAGCCTGTCTACATCCGCAATCATGAAAGGATGTTCCTCACTGCGGTACATTGCATTGGAACGGCGCACCTTAAGGCCCGTTGCTTCCATAAAACGCTTCGCCACATATTCCTCTAAATCCCTTCCCTGGCGCATGGCTTCATTATCAATATCCTCAACATCCTGGCTTACCTTTTCATGATAGACGCTCATGGGGCTTGCATAGGGATTCAATCCGCAGATTCCCCCTGCATCCGAACCTCCTATCCCGCCCTGGCGCATCCTAAGCCATTCCTCATGGGATATATTCGCCGTGGGAACTTTTATAGCCATAAGACACCCCTCCCTTCTTCTATCGTCTAAACAGTCTGATGATGATTTCTATGATGATAAAAGGCATCAGGCCACCTCCTTATCCGCAAGGCTAATCTCTCCGTGCTCCCTCAGACTGTAGAAACGGCTTTCATCGCCTACTATGATATGGTCAATCAAAGGAATCCCCAAAAGCGTTCCACACTCCTCCAACCTTCTGGTAATCATCCTGTCTTCCCTGCTGGGCTCCGGGTCACCGGAAGGGTGGTTATGGAAACACATGATATAAGCGGCATTGTTAAGGATTGAATGCTTGAAAATATCCCTGTAATCCACACTGCACGCATTTACTCCTCCGACAGAGACTATTTCCAGGGCCAGCGGCTCCAGTTTCGTATTCAGTGACAGGGCCATCACCATTTCCCTGTCTGCCTTTTCAACCAAGGGCGCTATCATTCTTACGGCTCTCCCCGGCTCTGTAAACCTCCCCATCCCATAAAGGGTACGGCTTTCTTTTACCATCTGCAGATGGACAATCCCCACCTTTTTCCTTGGAATGGGCCGTTCCATCATATCCTCAATTCTTTTATCCTGTAATCCCCGGTTCATCTTTTACCTCCATATAAAATTCAGAAATGGTACAGACCATGGCCTTCATTCCCGTTTTAACACGCCGCAATCTATCATGGCATCCCATCATGCTGCCATAAGCATGGAATAAGCCCTGTCAATCAGCGGATTCCCCTCCACCGTCTTTGCGAACAGGGTTTCCTTATAATTCGCACTGCACCGCAAAGGCTTGGAATGGGTTGCAAAATCAGACACCGCATTCATGAAGCGGTACCCGTTCTTACCCACATGCTTCAAATCAGGGGCATCAAAATACCTGGCTTTCATATCCTCTTTCATACGGAGCAGATTCTTCCGCTGCTGCTGCGTGGGATTATCATATAACGGAAACAAAGCGTCAATGTATTCCATAACCTGACGCTCGGAAAGCTTCATCTGCTGCATCCGGTCAATGGATTTCCCCAGTTCCCCCATGTACTGGTCTGCATACAGCAGGGTATAGCGCGCATCCTCCAGTTTTCCGGCAATATTCCCTGTATGGTTGGTGGACCAGGAACGCTTTGCTTCTGACAGGGCCAGGTTCAAGGTGTTCATGCATACCACGCGGATAGGTGTCATAGCCGCCTTAATGGCCCCTGTTCCATCATGGGTATTCATAAAAACCAGATACGGGGTGATTTCATCCCCGCTTATGATGTAACGCTGTGGGAGCTTTGCAAGCAGCCAGATGCGCCTCCCATCCTGTAGGGAGCCTGCGGTTTCATAAGAAACGCCTTCGCCTAACAGTTTATCTGTAAAGGCGAAGGCGTCTTCATTCTGCACTACTTTATAACGGTCGGTGACAACCCCCAGGACACGGTTATCACTGTCCCGTATATTGGCCTTGAAGCCGGATACAGGGTATCCGTCCTCTGTAACAAGATTTTTCTGGATTACCCTCCAATCCAGTCCGGCCAGTTCCAGGGCCTTCTTAGAATCCGGGGCCTCTTCCACCCTGGTCCCAAGCCCATGCCAGGGCTTTTCTCTGGTATAAAACATGGTTTCTACATTTGCTGACATATACATTACCTCCTTGAAATGTGATTGGTTATTGATTCAAGGGGATAATATATATTTAAAAATTCTGTAATTCCTATTACCATGACATAGTATCATCTGAATGCCAAATGTCATAGATTGCATTGATATCATAGTCAGCTGGGTATACAGAAATCTGAAACGCTTCAATCCACGGGTCAGCCACAGTACTCCATCCATTGTCAACACCAAACATGTTAGTCCATGCATCTACCTCGCCGTAAACTGTTACAAGGTCACCACTCCTGACAGTTGCATGCATTTCGTTCGGTTCACAATTCACCCAAAAATATTCCTTACCATAACCATCACTACCTCCATACCAGGCGGAAACATCCATGGTAACACTAAAATCAATACTGCCATCTTCACCCACTGTAGGTTCATCAGTAACAATGCCAACAATCTTTCCTGGTACAAAGGTACCTGGAACACCTCCGTTTAGATTAATATATTCATAAGTCAATACAAAATAAGTATTCACATAATCAGGAACACCGTCATCATAGATAGAAGATACTGACCTGACAGTTACAGGGGCCACTGCTCCTGATGTAGATGCCATTACTGGAGTTGCAAATATTATTGATGCCATTATTGATGCTGTCACTTTTTTTATTGCGCTACTAAATCTTCCCATATCTTTCCTCCACTTCTGACATACGCAATCTAAATATTAGTCTTCTTCATCGTTTTCCGAACTATTAAAATTTTCTTCATAATAGCCGTTTAATTGCTTCGCTCCATTTAAGTGATTTTCTGATTTTCTTCTATACTCGTCTCTTTTTTCTTCTGAATACCTTTCATCTCTCGACATTCTTTTAGATGTCCGCCCCATTTCTTCTGACATTGCTGCTGTTGCTTTTATTGCCATTCCTGCCGCTTTTTTTCCCAGCTTATTCCAATCCATTTTTCTCCCCCTCTAGTTTGATTAGCCATATGTATCTCCATATTTTTTAAAGATTAATCTTCAATATAACCATTTCCATGGCATTCAGGACAGGTCATCTTACCACTTCCTCTACAGATTGAACAATTCCAATCACATTTAAATCCTGATTGCTCCTGGGTAATACATTCAACTTCTCCTTTACCTTTACATTCTGGACATACCCTTTTTTGAATTTTTTTCATCATGATTAGTTCCCCTTTCTTGTATTATACACTGCATCTCTATTATGATTCCTATAATAATATATTTCCAAATCACCTCCGCATCCTTTGAAAATATAGACAAACTAATATAATCAATCCCTTTAATTACTTTGGTATAAACTTATCAAATGTATATACCATTACCTCCCCTCCTGGAAATTCCACATTCGCATATGACCCATATCCATCAAACGACAGGCTAAGGGTTTCCTCTGTTGGATATACTGGCCAATATACCTGGTCACTTACTATCCCAAGCTCAGTCTTCAACAAATCCATACCCTCTGCATGAATCCATGCATATACTCCACTGCTATCTATCACCAGCATCAAAACATCTGTACTGTGGTCTTCGTATGTACCATTATAATAAAAATAATTTCCTTCCTTTCTAGGAGCACCATCTATATCATTCTCTGTCAAGCCGCGTGCAGCATAATTATCCTGTCCATTTTTTTCATTTGATTGTATTATGCTGACATTCTGTTTCTGAATCTCCGTAAGAACTGACTCACTAAACTGGTCCGTTGGCACAGTTCCCTGATACCATGGTTTACTATTAAAATAATCAATTAAATCCTGAGATGTGAAAATCCTTCCATGTGCTGCATAAATCTCATTTCTGGCAAGTCTCAATTCGTCCTTGCTAAGACCTGCGAGGTCATCCCCTGTTAATTCACTATAATATGATTTCCATAAAAGAATGGAATCCATATATGGATTATCAGTTATTGTCTCTGAGGCGCTTTCAGTCTCAACATACTCCTGTGATAAATCTTCCTGAAAAGAATCCGGTGCACTTTCCTGAAACGCTTCAGCAACCATTTCATCAACAAATTTAACGTACTTAGCATTTACAGTAAAGAATCCCATATAATTTTTGTCTGTTGTTTCATGTTCAAACACCCCTTCATACACTCCCCAAACAGTAATAATATCGCCCAGTTGTAAATTTGGTTCATCCGATATATCCCAGGTTAGATATATTTTACCGTTTATATCCATCCCTCTAAAACCATCTTCAAGTAATTGAACCACTTCCACTGTAACGCATATATCTTCTCCAACGTGGTTGTCAGGATACCTGAAGTATTCATTATAATCAAACTCATCAATACAGCCACGTTTATATTCTTCTTCCTCATTCTGAGTATTTTCTACCGTAGTCTCAATAACTATTGTTTCCCGTTCATCTTCTCTTGTATCCGCATCCCCACATGCTGTTGTTGATAATGCTAAACCTAAAGCTAATAAAACCGCTAAACTAATCTTCATCATTTGTTTCCAACCTTCCATCAATAGTAAAAGCTACCACATTCTCTGGCAGCTCCATTTATATGCAACTGGCTGCCATCTTACAGGCCCTCTAGCTTTGCGACACACGTTTTCACATGCTTTGCCTATATATTTCGATTTAAAAATTATTATTCCTAATAATACTTTCTAACTGTATCTTTTTCCTGTTTCAAAAAGCTGCACTATTGCATCCCCTTCCCAAATCAAAATACACAACTTGATATAAAATCACCCACCCCATACTATCCAGTACGCCAAAACACTAACATTTATTATGGCAGTCACATAGGCAACAAATCCACCTATGGTTACACAAATTCACGGTTTACTATATGTACCTATAGCAACAACGCTGCCATGCAAGCCGCATACATAAAAAACACTGAACTTGCGATTAGATATTTTCTCTTAATTTGTGGCATCAACTTTTCCGCAGTCACAGGACACATAAATAAAATTGAAATCACCATAAGAATAGATGCTACTATTCCATGCTTCACTATGCTAATTAACATTAAAAGAAATATGACCGTAAATGCCCAGCGAACCCATACATAAATTTTTCTCTTCATATTTGACTTTTCTCTTCTCACAGGTGGCTACTCTATTTTCTGCATCTCCATAAACTGTACATCTTCAATTGCAATACTATTTTTAATAGTTGTAACAAACTGCTCCATGTATTACTTCCTCCCCATTTCGTTAATATAACTTTAAGCAACAGTTACTTTTTGTTAACTGTCATTCATAAATATTATACTTCCAAAAGTTCTTATGGGCAAGTTTTATTCTTTTGGAATATTATCTTTTTTCTACATAACATTAAAATAGATTTTAATAATTAAATTTGCGGGGTATGAACATTTGAAACACTTAGATTATTATGAGATTGGCAAAAGAATCAGAAAATGCCGTGAAGATTTAGGACTGTCACAGGAAATAGCTGCCGAACAATGCGGTATCTCCCCTTCTTTTTATAGTAATATAGAAAGGGGGGTCAAAATTATGTCCATGGAAACTTTTGTATCCATTTGTCAGGCCTTCTCTGTAAGTGCTGACTATCTTTTGAATGATGAGCTTCCCCAAACAGATGAAATACTACTTCACACACTTTCCGAAGTTAAAAAACATGGCAGTGCACAGTACGAAAAATACGTCAGAACCATACAGGCTCTTGCCGATGTTGCTAACCGACTATAATCTTAATATCCTCTGTCCGTTCCCTGCTTTATTATACACAATTCGTTTTTTGTTGGGGTATGCTGGCAGCATACTCTTCTACACAAAAGGCGTCCTTAAACCCGGAATCTATTAATATCTCCGCTCTAAGGACACCTTTTATCATTTTCCTAAGAGAATCACATAAAGCTTACTAATAAAGCAATGCCTACGATTGTGATTCCCATTATAATGTATATCAAAAATAGCACTGCTTTCCTAATTCCCATATCCATATGGGTAAGATACGCTGTTTTTAAAAAACTCCCCGCAAACCATCCCAACCCCAGGGTACTAATAAATAACCCCAGTGTCCATCTGAAAAGATATATTTTGCCCTTCGTCAATGTAAACATACAAAGATAGACAAACCCCATATATAAATAATCTATAATAGCCAGCGTTATATGTACCTTGTTGCCCGTCCTGAACCCCGGAATTTTCTTCAAGATTCGTTTTCCAATATGGCACTTATGAATACTATTTCCTCCTAATGCCTCCTCTATTTCCCACAACTCACAGCGCTCTGCAGGATTCATAAGAATACAGCGTCTGATTATAGCCCCAACCTTTACATCTCCTCCATATAATTCATCCACCGGCATTTTTCCGGTAAGCATCCTGTTCATAATTACCCCTAATGCAAAAATATCTGTTTTTTCATCTGTCTGGTAAAACCCAAACTGTTCCGGTGCGGCATACCCGGCTGTACCCAAAATCTCAGTATCTGAAAACCTCTCTTTTTTAAAAATGCGGGCAATTCCAAAATCCGAAATTTTTACTATTCCATCTTGATTAATCAAGATATTTAACGGTTTTAAATCTCTATGAACAATTCCCTCTTTGTGAAAATGATACACAGCTGCACAAATCTGCAGCATAATCCGCTTTGTCTCCTCCAGCGGTATTTTTCCACGCTGTATAATCCGGTCATCCAGTGTATCTGATGGGAAATATTCCATGAACACCCCGCACAATTCCTCGTCCACAACTTTCAAGGCATTAATACGGACTATATTTGGATGTGGTTTTTCCTGAATCCGCCGAAACACTTCACTCGAATTCCTTGGTATCTCCTTATACACCTGAATTTCTCCATTGGAACTGCGTATTAATATAGTTCTAAGTTCTCTATTATTTCCAATCTCTCCTATTTCCTCATAAACCTGCCCTGAAAAAAACATTTTAATTTATTCCCTTTCTTCACAAATCCATCCATAAAATATGCTGTCAGCATATTGCAATGCCCATGTATTTTTATTATGATTGTATCAAACATTCATAATTATATCATCCGTAAGGAGAAATCTCTATGTATAAAAAAACCACAGATGAACTTTTAAAAATCATTTCTCAGGAAAACCGCCTGGAAACTTTTATTCATTACAACTCAAATGAATTTGAAAATACCACACTGACAGAAGAATTAAACCGTCTATTAGTTTTACATAAATTCAGCAAAGCACAGGTTGTCCAGCATTCTCTTATGGATAAAACATACACCTATCAAATTTTTGATGGAACCAAAAAAAATCCATCCCGAAATAAGCTTCTAGCTATCAGCCTTGCAATGAAAAGCACATTATCTGAGACACAACGTATATTACGGCTGGGCCACTGTGAGCTACTTTATCCAAGAAATCTACGGGATAGTGTGATTATCCATTCTATCAATCATGGAACTTCCGTTATGGATACCAATCAAATTCTCTATGATATGGGAAAAGAACTGTTAGAATAGGTTCTTTTTCCTATTTTGTTTATAAACATTCTTGTTATATCATCAAACCTGTCTTCCCTCATTTTTCTATTCCACTTACTTGTGTGCCACTTATGCCCATCACTAAGGCGAATTGCATTAACCGCAAAATGGATATGGAGATGTCCAGCATCTTCGTCTGGCAAATGTATCGCATATATAACCTGATGTCCGCTTTCCCAATACGATTGGCTTAATTGATAAGCTAATCCGTCTAAATCACCACTTCCCAAGCTTTTAGAGAACTCATCGTTTAAACTATATATTTCATGGTAACAATGGCGTCCATATTGCCCCTTTCTTCGTGGTTCATACATTCCCTGTATCTGTTTAAATTCATTTATTGCTGTAGATATGCCTGAACTTAGCCGGACCCCTCGTCCTCCAATCACAGCCACATCTCCCTGTCTATTTTCTTTTTTCCGGGTTCTTGTAATATACCGGATTAACTTTTCACTTTCTTCATAACTGTTGAACTCTTGGTTCGGTACAATCAGTATTCCCGGTTTATCTATATTACGAAATTCCATCATTATCTTTACGCCCCCCATTATGTTCATTATCATCAATAATCGTTATTGCAGCTTTAATGCATTTCCAGGTACCCTGTTTTTTCCAATTTGGATTTTCTAAAAAGTCATTGACCATTTGTGATATCAGCTGAGATAATGTCAGACCTCTAATCTTTGCCAATTGTTCCCAATGTTCCTTTTGCTCTGGTGTAACCCGTATGGATAGATGCTCAGATTTACAATCCTTAGGCTTTTTCCTTTTGTTTGCCATAATAATTTCCTCCATATTTTTTTGTTAATTATTATCAACTAACACTATCTATCTGTTATATTCATTAAAATTTATAAGTAAAAAATTATCCAGACTCTTGTGAAACAATTTGCCATTATCAAGTACGCATATTAATTGCCATCTCATACGATTCTTTTATCCATATACCCCAGTATCAGCGTCAACATGACAATTCAAACCGTATTACATTTTCCGCTTATAGAAACAGACTTTTACTAACACAACTAAATAAAATTAGCAACATATAATCAACTACTGACATGTTACACTGTCAATAAATAATAAAAAACTTACAACATATTTATAAAAAAAGCCAGGAGGTTCTCTATGGAAATACAAGAAGAGTGCTACTCAATCAATGAGATATGCCGAAACTTTAAGATAAGCCAATCAACAGTTTACAAAATGATTAGAGATAAACAGATTCGCGCTTACAAACTTGGACGCTGCTGGAAGATTCCAAAGAAGGAATTTCTGCAGTTATTATATGAACATTTTTAAATTGCAGGGATACTTTCACCCATTTGGTGTAAAATTGGTGTAAAAAGGCGCCCCAGCTAAGCCGGAGCGCCCTTAATTACGTCACTATTCACTTAAAAATACTTCTTGCTTCCCCTTATATTAAAGGTATTTTATACTGTCCCGCTATGTTTTACCACTTACTGAGAACCGCATAATTACGTTGTTTACAGTTTATAGCATATTACATTTTATTACCCTTTCCTCCACAATTGGAGTCAAATTGGAGTCAGGAAAGAATCCGCTATTTTCCAAAGGAAGACACATACTGCTCCACTGCGTTCAATAATAACTCGGCAGTGTCAATTTGTTCCTGGGCTTCTTCAACGGAAGCGATATAGAACTCGTCATAATCACTGGCGTGACGAATCTCCTGGGCCCTGCCAATCCTGCGGCCGAGTTGTCTGGAAAATTTTTCTGTCTTGACATATTCTTTATTAAAATATGCAATTGTGTCCTTATGCCTCTTAAAAGCAATCTGCTCCAAAGCTAATACTGCTGTAATCGAATGATAGATTGAATAATATGCTCTGTTATTAGCTGCTCTGAAATGCTTACCGATAAAATCATCTTTTGCAGTTGCCAAATCCTCCTTTGCAACTGTAAGACGGTGAAGAGCAAGGTCCCTGGGATTACCACTATTAGGCAACATACAATTCGACCCCCTCATTTTTCACATTCTTATAAAAAGGGTCAGCCGGAAGCCAGTACTGGAAATGATTTACATTTTTTACAATCGGCATAATCATAATGTCATGGTCCAGATTAAAATCAAAGGTTATATCAGAAACCATACGCCCTTTCTGTTTTATGGTATCCTCCGTTGAATCCACCAGAATCATAATATCTATATCTGAGGATTCGGTATAATCTCCCCTTGCATAGGAACCATACAAAATAACAGCCTTTAATTCACTCCCATATATCTCATGTATTCTATTCACATACTGAATAAGCACATCTTGGGTCTGGCTTTGCAAAATACCACCTCTTCTCTGTTTTTTAGGTATATATCACAACTGTATCTCTTTTCATTATATCCGATTGATGGATACCTTACAACATTTTCCGGAATCTAAACAGAAAAATATCAACTGATTCTCAATCTTCCTTCAAGAGCCTCCATTGTAACCTCTATATCCTTTCTTGAATAATGGTTATATACGTCCATAGTAATCCTTATATCGGAATGGCCCATAATCATTTGAATTGCTTTATAGTCGTGTACAACTGCACATAAGCGGCTGCAAAATGTATGTCTCAAATTATGTATGCTAAACGGAGGCAATAGTACAGGACTTCTTCCCTCTTTTTGGGCCTGCTCTATTTCCCATGTATTGCAGTCCTTTATAATGGATTTAAGAAAGTTGTTAATTCCACCATTCGTATACGGTTTCCCACTTTTTGTAAGGAATACAAAATTGCTGTGTCCATCCACTATATAATCCGTAGGTATCTGTCTCGCTATAATATAACGCTTTTGCTCTACTAATTGTCTCTTAACCTCAGATAAGATAGGGATTTCCCTATTACCGCACTCCGTTTTGGGCTTACTGATATAAAAGCACTGCTTTCCTTTTATACTTTTATACTGAAGCGTATGATTCACCGAAATATATCCCTTTTTTAAATTAATATCACACCATCGCAACCCACATATTTCACCTGAACGCATTCCAGTCCCCAAAGCCAAAACAAACAGCGGAAGATGGTATTTATGTCTGTTACTTTGTTTCAGGAAACGGATAAACACCTCCTGCTGAGACTCCGATAAGGCTATTCTCTTTGGACTTCTCCTGGCTTCAATATACTTCATGATTCCTGCGCAATAGTTTTTTCGCAAAAGGTCATCGTCAACAGCCATTTGAAGAACAGGGTAGATAATATTATTCAACAAATGTAATGTTCCGGCTGACAGACCTTCTTCATCTGACAGTTTATTGAAAAACTGTTTTAATTGTGAGGTTTTAATATCTTTCAGTCTTTTTGCTCCCAGTGTGTCCTTTATGTGTTTTCGCCATAAATGCTCATAATTAAGCTTGGTTGATACAGATAATTTAGTTTTTATATCCATCCACAGATGAAATTGTTCATTAAAGGTTATTTCAGCCCCCTTCGTATTTATATTATCCAACTGGTCACGTTTTATGTTATCCTCAATTTCGCGGAGACTAGGTTCATTTACATAAATTTCATCCACCTTATCCGTTGATGTTAATTTATGGCTATACACATGTTGCCGCTTTCCAAGCTTATCTGTATATCGATACATATATCTCCCATCTTCACGGTACCGTTCTCCTGGCCTAAGTACTCGTCCTTTTGGGTCTTTGCGTTTTTCATTACTTTTCACTGCAATATCCTCCACTATAAGAGTTGCGGGAGAATCATCTTCTCCCGCAAACAATTATTTATCCAGTTATTGAATCTAAGTATTCATCAAACCGCTTTCTATTAACGAATATATGCCTTCCAATATAAACTGCTGCTCCGGATTCCCGCGCCAATTTATATGTATTATTTTTTCCTATCCCAGTATAATCCTGGAGTTCCTTAATTGTCAGCAATGCTTTTTCAGCGAAATTCTTCTCCTGCATCAGATTATCTCCCTTCCATATGACTTTTCACAGCTCTTAAGTATCTTCTAAACTGCATTGTCCATTTATACTGAAAATCAACCACCTCATCACAAATACCAGTATACATATCCGCTAAATATTGTTTTGTCCTATTACTTTCCTGCTTTAGAAATTCCTCAACCAGCGGCTTTACAATCACATTGTTTAAATTCAAGCATACACAATCTGTTTCAATAAATGAATTGTAGGTAAACCCATCTACAGGATAAGGAAACTGATTATTGTAGGTTTTATCTTTTCTTAATACACCGCAGATAATTCCAGCCTCCCTTAATCTGGTATTATCAACCTTTACGGACCAATTCCCTGTATAGTGGTATTTCTGAGTTATTTGTATCATTTGCGGTGTCAATGCTTGTATAAGTTTATCTACGCGACAGATAATAGCCGGACATTGGACCTTGGATTCATGTTCAATAAAAACATTTATATCTGGTATCCACACCCCATCCATATCGCATTCTATAATATAGGGTTTGATTTGCAGCTCGCCCGAATCAGAATAGATATGTATAGGATTTTGCAGCTTCAATTGGCCCACCACTTCTCGATATGCATCCAGCAGGATTTCATCCTTTTCATTTATTAGCAATGCGGTTCTTTTCATTAGCATTTCTAATATCTGGTCAGACTGTTTTAAAAACATTTCAACATCAAAAGAATCGTCTGCACCACATGCCTTCGCAAAATCTGCTACAATGCTTGCTGTCAACTGTAAGGATGACATATTATCCGCCAATCTGGACTGATTTGTACCATAAAATATCCTCTTATCCTCTTCCCATAGATTATCCTTAGTTTTCACCATTTCAGTCCAATATATATCATCCATATATTTGCAACATAAATATTGCACAAAATACGCCATCAAATCCGAAAGGATATGTGGATTATCCTGCAACCGTCGTAATGTCAGCGAATATTCAGTATTATTAATCAAATCATCTACATCTAAATACACCATTCTTGCCATAGACGATTGATAAGCATCCATATACTCACCAGTAATAATGGCTCCTGCATCCAAATTCTCCTCAACACTTGCTCTTTGAGCTTTATCAAAAGATTCTAACAGCTTTTGAGATTTAACCGACCTAATACATATATCTATACAAGTTCTGGTATTTTCCCTTTGCCCCTGAGCCCTTTCCATCTTCGCATCATCCAAGATAAACACAAGACCTTTATGTTGAAACAGTGATAGGTTCATATCTCTAGGCCTACCAAATGCAGAAAAAAGTTTCCTTGTTATTTTTGTCCGATTATAAATATCCTTATTAAGAAAGCTTCCCAAAGCACAAGCTAATTCTGTCTTGCCTGACCCCGGCCTTCCTCCCAGCCACATAATCAAAGCCGGAGCCCGTCCATTATTTCCAAGTATCTTATTCAATAAAGCTGCTATATTCATGAAAAACACAGGATATAAAACCTCAGACTTCTTCCCCAATATATTCATAAGCTCCAGAAATCTCATTCTGGCACACTTCATTGATGGGGTAAATGTTTCAGACACAATTAAGTCAAATCCTTCTATGTCCGCAAAACTCTGATAATTTATTCCATCAGGAGTGACGCAGCAGTTAGAAAATGCAAATACAGTATTTTCGTCCATCATGTTCCATCCGATATCAACAAACCGATAAGCGTTAATGCCTCGCTCTAATGCCTTGCTTATCGCCATCGCCAATTCTCCCTGTGCTGCCTTTAAATCACTTGCACCATACTGCCGCAGTTGTTTCAAATATTTTGTCTCTGACACCCCTTCTTCTGGTACTTCTAACACCCGCTCCGCAAGACAGCCTCTGTCATCCATGAGTGTCAATTCATATCGGTAGTTTATTATTTTGCCTTGCTTTACTATAGCAAAAACTTTTACATCATGAATCATTTATGATATCCTCCTGTTTTACGGTGGGCCCTACCGATTTCTTTGATAACATTAGGATAACATATCTTGAAAATTATACTATAGTGAAATATTCTACGGATTTTCACTATTGACATCATCTAAAATGTCAAAAAGCCTATACCTAATTAATCTGAATCGCTTTGAGGCTTCTTAACAAACTCTCCTTTATATTCTTGCCCTGTAGCCAGCTTAAACACTTCCTTCGCTGGTATCATTTGTGAATAGAGTATTTCCTGGGCTTTGTCATATAAATCCTGCTGAAACTCAGGATAATACTTCTCTATAACCTGCCTACTAATCATATCTTTACGTTTATATATTGCCTGCGTTAAATCTTCGACCTCTTTTTGCAGTTTAGAAAAGTATGGTATCTTCGATTTTTTAGCATCTACTTTTTTATTCAATAATCCACACTTTTCCTTATACTTTCTTAGTAAGTCACAATATTCCTCGTCTTCTTCCTCTTGTCTATATACTTCTTCCTCTATAGGTCCATCGAATGCCATTAATGCCTCATATTCTTCTGGATTTTCATTTTCCATCTTTGTGAGTTTTCCCGAAAATTCCTGTTTCCGAATCTCAATCATCTTATCGAAATACACTGTCCACTCCTGTTCTAATTTATTTAAAGCCGTTTGAAATCCGTTTAGCCACTCATATCTGTCTGATGCTGATATAAAATTAATATCTTTTATCTGCTCATCTAAATTATCCAACGCGTTGCTAATCATCACTCTTTTTTTTCTAACAGGATAATCAATCCGATTGTCTAGTTTAACCATCACTTGCTCCAGCTGGACACCAGTAACGCCAGCATTAATAAATGTATTTACTATACCTTCATATAATTTAACAACAAACATATCGCTCACTTTATCTACATCCACTTCAGCCCTTCTTAAATGGTCCATTTCAGTATCACTATAATTTTCTAATATATAACACCAGAATCCCATGTCTCTATCGTCAAAACAGTAACCACGTTTTTTAATCCATTTTATTTCATCAGCTATATCAAGCGTTTCACAAATGTCTTTAAAATTTTTAAATTGCGCTTGATAGAAATATTCTTGACCCTCATCATCTACACATTCAACCTTTTTAGAATATAACCTATTTGTTATATCTCTTAATGTACATCCCATGGCTTTCTCCTCTTTGCTAAATATAGTTTTAAAAATTATATCATAGAAATATCAAAACTTGTATATGGCAGTTATTCCGTACTCTAAAATAACGAAAATACGAAAATTCAAAACATTTTATCTATTGAATATTTTGCCATTTTAAATAGTCCGATATTTTTGAGAATACCGGACCATCGAATTTTAATAATCCTGCATACACATACTATAAGTATCACTTAGGCTACTACCTTTATTTCTTTCTTTTCCAAATTATACTCATACACCCTTTCGGACAAAATATCTTCCATCGGAACCTCTGTACCGTTTATGTATTTTACCAACTTCATAAGTGCTACAAAGTCCATCTCTCCTGTGTCTTCTAGTAACAAAACTTCATGCACGCTAGATGGCAGAATAATAATATCCTTCCCACGCTGCTCCGCAAAATTCGCTATCATTCCAGGATAGAGCATACAGGCAGCCCCATTGATTCCACTGACCGTTGATAATACATAAAATGGCGGTTCTTTTCCATCTTCCTCAATTTCCTCCCCATATGTGCATCTAAGATTATGTATTATTTCATTTATGCTCTTGATTTCCGCAGGCATTACACGCTGCATATTTTGCAGTGCAACTTTGTACAAAACTTGGACATCTACTTCCCATAAGTCAAGATGTCCTTTCTGAATCTGAGCTACCATCATTCCCCCATTATCCTCCTCCATATATAGGTAAAACACGATGGACAGGTCCATATATGGTATGCTTGGAATCTGTTTCAAAAGCGCTTCATTATTCTTTGTATTAATAAGCTTAAATCGCACTTTATCCTTTATTTTATTGAATTCATAAAAATCACTTTCCATCTCCTTGATAATCTCCGGAACCGTTCCATATGTCATATATTTATTTGTAATCTCCTGGGCAGTTATTTCCGCTGCTTCTTCGCACAGCGGCTCTCTATCCATATACTCATTCAAATAAAACACAGGAGCTGCTTTCTCTCCTTCTTGATGAATGCTGATTCCGGTTAATTCGATTCCATTATTTTTCCGTACTATCTGACTCCTTACATCATATGCCTCCCCTAACCTTACTTTTATGCTGCTCATAACCTGATTTGTATATGCTTCCAATGTCATTTTGTCTTTCCTCCTCTATCCCTTGATTCATTCTTTAGAGCTCTTCTACCAATTTCAGTAATTCCCCTATCAGTCCTACCACATCCTCCACCTGTTCCGATTCCTCTTCCCCCATGCAGCACCAGTTCGCAAAATGCTCACAGTTATTCAGAACTAAATCATATTCTTCCTCTCCCAGACGGCTGAACGCCCTCTCCCTTATCTCATCCCCTGTATACGGCGAATCGGAATGCGGTACTTTCTTTACCGGTTCACCACGGGAAAACTTCTCCATTGTATCCACCCTTATTCCGTCAAACGCATAGTGAATCACCAGCCCTTCCCCTATGTAGATTCCATGATGCTCATAAAACATCCGCTTTGTCTTAATATGGCTTCCTGTTTCAAGCTCTGTACAATCCATGTATTTCCCAGCCTTTCCTCTTTCATTTTTCAGATTAAAAGGAAGCCACCCATCCGCTTACGAATCGTGGCTTCCTCTTATTCTTTCATTGCTATACACAAACTTCTCCCTGTCTCTGCATATCATATCCCTGCCGGCATACAGATGGAAGCATGATTAGCCATTGCCTGTTTTACCTAAACGCCCTGTGTCCAAGCCGTAACCCATCCAGGAACGCCTCTTTATAGACCTCCAGGCATTCCTTGGCACTGATGCATATCATATTGCTGGCAAAATCCTCAAATTTATCCTTGATTTCCTGGTCCAGACCTTCCATTATCTTCTCCTGCTCCTCATAAAACGTCTTGGTGCCTTTCAAATCTTCATGCAGAATCTGGGCAATCCGTTCCATGATAGACTCTTCCAGAAAACTGTCCGCTTCTGGTTCCCTGCCATATCCACCTTCCATTATGCAGCCTCCTGCGCCGTCTCTGCCGAAAGGCAGTCGTTGCGTATCTCACTCATGTCCACAGAAAGTCCTGATTTTACTGTCTCGTCCAATGACAGCGCCTTCTGGAAATCGGAGGATATGGGTGCATATTTAAGCGCCCTCTTTATAACAGTTTTCTTTGCCATGGATTCAAAATCCTCTGTCCAGGGACTGTACTTGCTGCCAAAGGATTTTGAATATCTCGCTGCAAATGCATCCATCTCCGCCTTGTTGCTGACCTCGAACCCGAAGCCTCCATTGGACAGCTTAAAAAGTCCGTAAATGAATGTTATCTGCCCCCGTTCCTCATGCCCCGGCTTATGGACCAGGCTGGAATCAAGTCCGTACTGGTATTCAAAATAATCATATTCCCGGACGGCCTGGGCCTGGATGATTTGTATCTGCCCGGTACGGTAAGCCAAATCAATCAGTCCCTTATAGCCAAGCTGGAACTGGCATTCCAGGGTTCCTTTATTCCTATATGGTATCAGATATGCCTGTCCCAGCGGTGTATTTGGTTCCATCCCAAGCTGCGCCGCATTCATGAGTGCCGCTATGAATGACATCGGCGTACAGTCTGCCAGTTCCGGGGTATTGTTGATAGCAGACAGGGCCATCCGTGTAAACCGTTCCGGGGTAATGACGGCGGGAAGCGCCCGGCGTATCTCCGGCTCCAGCGCCTTTACCATATCCACAATTGTCATACTTTTCGACAGCCTTACCTGCCCTGTCTGACTTATGTTCGCCCTCTTCTCCAGTTCATTCTTTACATCCATCCTCTTACATCCTCCTTCATGCTGCTGCTTTTACCATGAACCTGCGGGAACTGGTGGTCCTGACAAAGTCCTCATATACCTTTGGACATTCCTCCCGGATACGCTTGGTATCCAGCCTCGATGTATCCACATTTGTCCATGATATCCTGTAACGGTCACTGAACGCAGTTTCATTGTCCTTCATGTACAGCTTGATTTCCTGCTCAATCTGTTTCTGCTCCTGTTCCAGTTTCTTGACCAGCCTTACGATTTCTTCCCGGCGCTCCAATTTTTCATCAAAGCCTATCAATGGAACGGCTGAGTTTTTCCTTGCCTGGTGAAAATACTGTTCCAGTACCTCATCGCAAGCCTCAGAACCATCCGGGGCCGGCATCACCTGCACATCTACATGATGATTCCAGAAATCATCCTCAATGGCAATCAGATTCCGTATCATCCCGTCATCCCAGGTCAGCTTCCTGTACTGGAACCCCTGGCCCAGGATGACCACGGCAATGTACCAGTTCCGTTTCCCGGTCACGGCCATATAATGATAGCACTGGAGGACATAGTGGGCCGGTATTTCCCCATCCTTCCATTTATCTGCATTGTAGGCGCTGGCAGTCTTGCATTCCAGACCCGCATCCTCCCCTACAATAAACCGGTCAACATCTGCCAGCATGAAAGGATACCGGCTGTTTCGATACATCATGTTGCTTCTTCTTACCTTTAGCCCGGTTGCCTCTATAAAACGCCGGGCCACATATTCCTCCAGGTCCCGCCCCTGCCGCATGGCTTCATTATCCAAGTCCGTAGTCTCCGTACTTATTTTATCAAGGTATACACCCATGGGACTTACATATGGATTCAGCCCGCAGATTGCCCCTGCATCCGAGCCTCCTATTCCTGTCTTACGTCTCTGCAGCCATTCTTCGTGTGTCATATTAAGCGTTGGTATTTTAGTTAGCAATCCTCCTATACCTCCTCATATTATTTCTTAAACAATCGGATGATGATTTCAATAATGATAAGCGGCATCAGGCCACCTCCTCATCCGAATATTTGATTCTCCCCTGTTCCTTGAAGCTATAGTACAGGGAATCTTCACCGAATATGATATGGTCAATCATAGGAATCCCCAGCATCCTGCCGCATTCCTCCATCCTTGCTGTAATCTTCCGGTCCTCCTCTCTGGGTTCCGGATTTCCGGTCGGATGGTTGTGCAGGCTCATGATGAAGGCCGCATTATTCAGGATTGCATGTTTAAAGATGTCCCGGCAGTCAATGCAGCAGACATTCAGGCTTCCCACGGCAGCTATCTCCAATGCCATGGGTTCCAGACGGGTATTAAGTGAAAGCACCAGCATCATTTCGCGGTCTGCCATTGCAAACAGCGGGCTTACCATCTCCACTGCCTTAACCGGGTCAGTCATCCGGTTCATCCCATACAGGGCACGCCCCTCCTTTACCATCTGAAGGCGCACAAGCCCTACCTTTTTTCTGGGAATGGGGCGTCTCATCATATCCTCAATTATCTCATTCTTCGATTTCTGGTTCATTTCTCCTCCTCATGTAAAAACCGGGAATATCCAGGCTTCTGCCCGTCATTCCCGGTCTGTAAAATATGGTTGCGGCTTATTAATCAGGGTATCCATCCAACATTCCTTCCTGTCATGCTGCCTGGAGCATGGCATACGCCTTATCTATCATGGCATTCCCCTCAATCGTCCTTGCAAACAGGCTTTCCCTATAATTAGCACTTTCCCGCAGCGGCTTTGCATGTGTTGCGAAATCAGATACCGCATTAATAAACCGGTATCCATTCCTTCCCACACTCTTTAAATCAGGCGCATCAAAATACCTGGCCTGCATATCCTCCTTCATGCGGGCCAGGTTCTTCTTCTGCTGGGGTGTCGGCTCATCATACAATGGGAATAATGCGTCAATGTATTCTAATACCTGCCGTTCTGACAGCTTTATATGGTTCATCCGGTCAATCTCCTTTCCCAGTTCTGACATATATTGGTCTGCGTACAGCAGGGTATACCGGGCATCCTCCAGCTTACCTGCAATGTCTCCGGTATGGTTCGTGGACCAGGAACGTCTTGCCGTGGAGAGAGCCAGATTCAGTGTATTCTGGCAGACCACGCGTACCGGTGTCATGGCCGCCTTAATTGCCCCTGTGCCATCATGTGTATTCATGAATACCAGATACGGCGTGATTTCATCCCCGCTTATGATATAGCGCTGCGGCAGCTTTGCAAGAAGCCAGGTACGCCTTCCATCTTGGAGGGAACCTGCCGTTTCATAAGTAACGCCCTCGCCCAACAGTTTATCTGTAAAGGCGAAGGCGTCCTCATTCTGTACTACCTTATATCGGTCTGTCACTACTCCCAGGACACGGTTGTCCGTATCCCGCATGTTGGCCTTGAATCCCGGAATCTGAAACCCGTCCCTTGTTTGAATGGATTTCTGGACGACCCGCCAGTCCAACCCAGCCAGCCGAAGGGCCTCCCTGGAATCCGGTGCCTCCTCAACTCTGGTCCCCAGGCCATGCCAGGGCTTCTCACGGGTGTAAAACATGGTTTCTACGTTTGCTGACATATACATTACCTCCTTGAAATTGATTGGTTATGATTGATTCAAGGGGATAATATATATTCAAAAATGTCCGAGATACAATTATGTCTGTCCTGATGTTGCTTAAATCCAACTCTTTACAAATCTATAAAATCATATTCACTTCCCCGTATCCGACTAATAAACTCATTTTCTATAAGTTCTCTCCAACGTTATCTCACGCTGCATAACTCACTTATTTTTAAGTAAAGGCTGTCTCTTATACACATCTCCGAGCCCACGAGACATGCGCAGATCTC
>ERZ652156.93-NODE-93-length-32709-cov-10.1328_pt1 | contig 32709 bp, 30 predicted proteins | sample MGYA00514760_ERZ652156 | MGnify/ENA metagenome assembly ERZ652156
GGGCTCGGAGATGTGTATAAGAGACAGCACCATGTTTGTAAGCACCGATAAAGCCCAGCCCAGAGCCGTCTCAGAGTACCCCACCACGCATCACGCCACGTACACACACACGAAGAGGTATCCACAAACGTTGATATAAAGCCATTTATACGCTGTTTACGCTGTTTGATGAATCTGTATGAAACACTTAAGAATGGCTCAACAAAGCCATTTAGAGCCATCGGATACCCCCTCGACCCCACCCCTGTACCCCTAACGGTTATTAGTGGACAATGGGACGGGGTTTATTTCCACATTTCCCGACATTTCCCCAGAGCGAAGCAGGGTATGTACCTCACACCACACACCATGAAAATTAGCCCCAACTAGTATCTGAACCCTATCTGAACCCTATTCCAGAGCCATTCTAACCCTACCCTCCCCCTATATTTCAACATCTAATACCCCTACTTATATATAACGAATCCCAGCACAGACACATCACCAATTATATTATCTCCCTACCCCCTACCCTATCTGAATCCATAACAAAAACAGCTATCTGACCCAATCCCCCTACAATAGACTGGACAAATAGCTGTAATATGTTGACACCTAACAGGGATACTGTTCAATTGCTCATCATTCAATCATCAAATGTATCACGTTTTACCTCATTCATGAAGCCATTTTCTTACGTCAGTGACACGTTATAGGCGATGATGTCTTTTCAACGCAACTCAAACGGTGTCTCATAATCAAAATGTAAACCTCAAATCACAACGTTTCCCTATATTTATCGACATCTCCAATAGAGCTGTCACCCTCTAATGAAAACTAAAATATGACGAAACTGGTGTTTATGTCTCATCGTAATCCTCTTCGAAAACACCCATATAAACTATGCTAAAACTCCAGTCCTGTTTTAACGATTTATGTCAAAATCCGACCTGATGTAAGAAGTAAGGACATGGAAATCCAGCATAAATACGATAAGGTATATTAAAAGATAACGTGAGACGTAAATACAGCATAACAATCCTGTCAAAATTGATTATGCCCATATAATATTTATCGAATTAGCCCATTGAAGGTTAGAACGAGCATGATAACATTGATAAATTTTCGAGACTCTCATCAAACATTTTGTAACCAAAGATTGTATAGAATTGGCGATTCCTCAGCATGTTTACTGGCATAAATACTTTGGTTACTGTAGATAATCTTAACATAGCCACGATGCAAGTTCAAGACACCTTATAATAGAAATCGCTCAGTAAAGCCATTTTCCCTATATCAATGAAATATTTAAGTTCGAATCGCAAAAAAATACGTTATTTCAGAGAAAATTTCCTATTTCCAATTACCTCTTGACTTTATAACTTACAACTGTTATATACATGAAAAAATCTACCAAAAAAGACAGGAGAATTACTGAACCCCTGTCTTCCAATATTATTACTTTAAGTTATTTGGATTTAATAATGGAGACTTCTTGCTGTCATCTCCAGTCTTGATTCGTGGCTTCTTGCGTACTGGCTTCTCTTCAACAGGAGTGGAAGCACTCTGAGAGCCAGTAGTGGGCAACTTAATCAATTCACCATCATCTAAGTTTGACATGTAGTATCTGATTGCGTGTCGCATAATCTCAGCCTTCTTAGTTCGTGGCAATGAATTAATAAAGTCGTGAATGTCTGAATCCACCTCATCATCGTAAGGAAGTTTGTACACAGCTCTAGCCATTACTTAGCACCCACCATTCCATTTGTAGCAAGATATACACCGTAACGGAAGTATCCTTCAACGTTGCTTGTAGAGAAGTTTTCTGGGATGGTCAACCCTTCAACTACATTAGACAACTTCTCTTCGAACAAGTTAGCACCACCGCCTACCAACAAAATCTCGTCCAAGTCAGTTTGGTTCTTCCACTTAGACATGATTGCTTGCTGAACATCAACGACAACTTCCTTGATACCATCGTTCATAGCCTTCTCAAAGTCTACTGGAGACTTGATTTTAGATGGCTTATACTCTGTCTTCCCTTTATCCATCGTGCGTAAAAGCTCGTAGTCAGTTACTGAGTGAGATGGATATACCTTGCGAATCTCAGAGCGGATAGAGTCGTATACGTCACGGAATCCCTTTTGAACTGAGAGGTATTCTGGCTGTCTACGGAGACCATCAACGATATCCAAATCAGTTGTACCAGCACCAATGTCGATTACTGCAACCTTCATATGCTCATACTCTTCGTCTGCTACGAACCCATCTTCATCTAAGTAGCGACCCAATACAGATGCTACTGCCTGAGATTGAACTTCAACGTATGCAACTTTAAAGATATGCTCTTCACCATTTACAGTGACTTCATGAAGACCCTTAGTATCTCCAATGAATGCTTCACGAATCTCGTCTTCACGTGCTGTATTTGATTCACCTGAAGGTACTCCAGTTACAATAAGAATCTTGTCTGTTGGTTTGATTCCAGTGTCTGCAACAATCTTAGCCATGACGATTTTAGCCATGATGTGGAATGCTTCAGTCTTATATCGATTGTCGTGTCCATAAGTATCTTTGATTGAGCTGATATCTGCCACGTCATCTCCCCAAAGATATGTAATGTCTTCAATGCCAAACTCATCAACCTCAAGCGTCTTGCTATGGACGTTGATTCCAGCGTCCTTCTTATATGCCCATGCTGATGGTAATACTAAATGATATGGACGATTCTTCGAGTCAACTGTTCTGACCTTCACCATACCGTTACCTAAATCGATTCCTACAATCTTGTCGTACCCTTTTCCTGCCATAGTAATTAGCCCCCTTATTAGTATAAATCAATGATAACCCATGATTTATCAGGGGTCAACCCCTTTGTACCAAATAAAGTACATAACTTTGTACCAAACTTTGTACCAAACATCAAAAAACGGCTTAATTTATATGGCTTTGTACCATAAATGGTACATAACTTTGTACCAAACTTTGGACAAAACAAAAAGTAGTCTCTCGACTACTCATAGAAACGGTTCATCTTTACGTTTGTACCATCAATAACGGCAAAATATACTGTAATACCTTGTTCCAGAGTCGTTTCAACCTTGGATTCGAACCATAAATAGTTGCTAATCACGTCCAGCTGAAGCTCACCCATACCGTCCATCTCCTTATCTGTTAGATAACGCCAGAACACCTTGTTACGCTCTGGGGTGATTACAACATTCTTACCGTTATTCAATCTCGCAATGACAGTCATCATTCCATCCATACTCATAGTTTACACTCTCACTTTCTTGAAGCTCATATCTCCCTCTTCGTCCACCACGATAATCAACTGGCTTCTCGAAGATGATAGACCAAGGCTATCTGAATATTCATCTGACCCCTTGATGCTACCTACAATTACTTCAAACTTGTCTTGAGCTACCTCGACAACGCTATAGTGATGATAGTGACCCATGATAATCGCATCATACGATACATCGTCATTAAAGCTATGCTTCTGGAGCTTAGACTTGTCTGCTCGTTTCTCCATGTCTCCATGAACGAACTTGATGTTTCTACCATTCACATCTAGCATTTGAGCTGAATATCCACCGCACTTGATAAACTCAATGTCAGGTTCGGATTCGACTGTTGCCTTGACAATCTCATTGACCATAATCATTCCGTTATCATTGTGTACGGACTTCTTCTTGTCTCCTTCGATTCTGTCGTGATTACCAGCAAAACCTTGATAAGTCACTTTGAATCCACTCGATGCGATTGACTTGAGAAGCTTGATAAGTAACCCAGCCCCTTTAGTTATTTGTTTGGATAGAGTCATCTCTGTTCCAAAGCCTTGTGACGCTCTCATGTAAAGATGCTCAAGCATATCTCCCATGTATACGACTTCTACTTTTGAGACTCCTTCACGATGCGCTCTTTCGACAGTCTTCTTAATAAGAGTATCGATGCATCGTACTGCCGTCTCGAAGTCGTAGGTGTTATTGTCAGTGTCTACAATTGCACCAATGTGCCAATCGGTTACTGCTAGGATTAATCTTCTTCCACTTGTTTCACGTGAATCAAGACCAACTCTGATTGGAGCAATGTCACCTACAACGTTTCTAACTTCCTTTCTAATCTCTTCAAAGAAAAGGGACTTGTCAATCAACTGTCGCTTCAATGAATTAAGCTCTCTGAGGACGTTCTGAGCGTTTCGCTTCTCGTAAGCCATTTCACCTACAGTTGATTTAACCGACTTAATTCCAGAGTCTTTGAAGACCACTGCTTCATGGATATTCGAGTGACTTGCCATTTGACCTTGATATCTCTTAACTAACTGTCTGTAGTTCTCGTTTTTATCAGAGTCTAGGAAGCCCTCTTTCTCCATCATTTCCTTGTGTCTACTCCAGTTGCAAATCCGACTTGGACTGTTCTTTTGCAGTTCCAATTTAAGAGCAAGAGCCATATCTAAATGCTCAATGCTCACACTAACTTTGCTACCGTCTTTTGCTGTATAACTATAATTGCTCATAAAAACTCCTTTGCAATACTTTTGTTTTACAGAAAAGAAGACTTGGATATGGGTATCCAATTAGAGAATACCACGTTATCCAAGTCTTTGCAATACTTCTGTTTAATATTCTTTGAATAAAGTTCCTTGCATGTCACCTCTGAAGAGATTCTTACGTGCTAACTTAACTTCGTCCTCTCCAAACATATCCTTGATGAACTGCGAGGTGTTGAGGATTCCAGCGTCCTCTTCTTTCTCTTTCTCCATCGCATACAGATATGAACTTAGCTTGAGAACCTTGCGTGGACGAGAACATGCCACATAGAAAAGTCTACGCTCTTCCTCATGGTCTTGGTTCATTTCGTGTGGCATCACATCTTCAATCATGTCTGGAATGTAGACCACATCGTATTCAAGTCCCTTAGCGCTATGCATAGTGATGACCTGTACTGCGTCTTTCCCTTGAGACTCCTTCTGCTTCTCTTTAATCTTATCGATGCTGACCAAGAAGGCTCGTACCGTTGGTGTCTTGGCTGACATCGAGCAAATCTTCTCTACTGCATCCATTTTTTCACGTGAAACCATAGGTGAACTGCTCGTATCCACGATGTAGTTCTGGTATCGAGTCATGTTGACCAGATTGCGGACAACCTTGCCAGAAGATACTCCAGCTTCGATTTGACTCTTTGCAGTATCGATTGTATCAATCAATGCTCTGATACCACGGTTGTCAGAGAAGTGGGTCTTAGCAACATCGTAAAGAGACTCGCCACCGTCTGCTCTGTCCTTGATGTTAGACAAGAGCTTCTTCGATATATAGCGGTTGGGTGAGTTATAGATTCGCTCAAAACTAACGTCATCTGACGTATCCCATGCTAATCGAGCATAAGAGATGATGTCCAATACCTCTTTTCTGTCGAAGAAGGAATGGCTCTTAGAGACATCGTAGGGGATATCCATATCAGCGAACACCTCTTCAGGGGTTGCCATTTGAGCATTGGTTCTCAAGAGTACTGCAATCTCACTCAGCTTATCACCGTTCTCGATTCGACTCTGAATATCCTTGCCAATTTGACGATACTGCTCTGAGTCAGTCTGATAGGTAGTGTACTCGATTGGACTGCCTTGTTCAGCGATACTCTTAGATGGCTTGTACTTAGAGTACGAGTCGATAGAGCTTTTGCTGACAATCTCGTTTGAGAAGTTGACGATGTTTTGCGTTGAGCGGTAGTTCACATCAAGCTCAATCGTCTTGACGTTTTCAAACTTATCGCTGAACTCAAAGATGTTCTCGACACGTGCATTGATGAATTTATAGATGGACTGCCTAAAGTCTCCTACGACAAATACGTTCTTGTCGTTAATCATCTTCACAATCTCGATGACGCTTGTTGATGTATCTTGGAACTCGTCAATCATGACGTATTTGTACTGGCTCTGAATCTCAGCTCTCGCTTCATCGTTGTTCTTAAGGAGAAGGTAGAGCTTGAAAATCATGTCGTCAAAATCAATCATCTTCGACTGAACCTTCTGAGCTTCATACAATCGATACGCCTTCTGAAGTGAGTTTCGAATTCCCTCACTGGCATAAGGTGTGTCTTTGTTGATGATTACACGGTCGTCTACAGTTACCAAGTTCGCCTTTTGATAAGAGATGAACGTTGCCAACTCGCTGGGTCGAAGAGGTAATCCAAGTCCGATATCATTGTTCTTGTCTTGCTTCTTCACGATGTCGCAAATCGTTCTGAACGTCCACCAGCTTGGAGCTAGTTTAGGAGCTAGATTGTGGTGAGCGAATTGTGGGTCAAACTTTCTGATGATGCTGTAGGCGACTTTATGGAATGTTCCAATGTTGATTCGCTTAGTCGCTTCTTTGCCAATGAGCTTTGCAACTCGATTGCTAATCTCTTCAGTAGCCTTCTTGGTGAATGTTACTGCGAGGATGTTTTCTGGAGCAATCTTGTCTCTTCGTACCATTACTGCGATACGGCTAGAGAAGCAAGATGTCTTCCCACTTCCTGCTGAAGCAATCACACATACATTCCCTTGGGTGAGGGTAGTGGCTTCAGCTTGTGCTTCGTTTAGTTTGTAAGTCATATGTTTCAACCTCCATTTGTTGTGTCTGTACTGAATGATATATTAAGTAAATAACAATTGCAATACTTTTGTTTAATGATTATTTAAGAAAGATTCACCATTGCTGAGAGAATCCGATTCGTGAGAAGCCGTAGAAGCCGTTTTAAGGGCGTTTGAGGTTTGATGCATCTCTTTGTATGCGAATCCGTCTAGGATGCGCTGTGGGTCAATTGTGGGCTTCTGAGAGTATATAACGATGCTTAGGCTCTATGTATGTCTCTGGTTCGGTCTTGTAAGTACCTAATCTGTCCTACTAGCTACATTTTACCACATATCCAAAAGGATATGCTGTTTTCAGTCTTTGCTTAGTATATATAAGAATATGTTTTAAAGATTTATTAAAGATTGTACTTATTATGTATAAACTCATTTTATAGTGTACGCTAAACTCATTTTATAGTGTCAATCACTATAAACTCATTTTATACTGTTTATCCACGGATTTCTGGGGATAAGTACACTATAAACTCATTTTATCGTATACACTAAACTCATTTTATAGTGTCTCGGAATCACTATAAACTCATTTTATAGTGTCATTTTCATACTATAAACTCATTTTATACCGCACTTTCTGTTAGTAACTCAATATTCTGAAAACTATATGCAAAACAAAAGAGAGTCATTAAGACTCTCTAACTTTGTCTGACATATATTGATTAACAAAACCGATTGCATCGTAAGACTCGATTGAAAGGCTGTCGATATTGTAACCTTCCTCTGCCAGTCCATTTTCGATTACTCTAGAGTATCTTAATGCAACTTGACTGGACTCGACTACTGAAGGAGAGATAATCATAAGTCTATTTTTATCAATGATAAACAGGCATCTCTTGAAGAATGTATCGAAAGACGGTTTTGATACAATCTCATGAGACTGAGCATATCTTAGAATTACATTTGATACCTCTAAGTCACGCTCGTCTAGTTGAGAAGCTACCTTTTCGTAGGCGATATCTTCTTCTGTTAGATTAATGACTTTCGCTTCGACTTGGTGTTTTCGCTTCGTCTTGATAAGAGTGCCGTCCTTCGTGATGTCATCGATATCCACTTTTTGAATCTGAGAAACAAGTCTCACTCCATTGACTTCACTCAAAAGCTCGTCATGAGCCGTCTTTAATTTGTCTGGTAGAGCTTCATACATCTCTTCAGTGATAACAGGGATGTATCGTCTAATTTTGAATAGCGGACTCGAATCTTGTCTGCTGTCTTTGTCGTATCTGTAGAATACGAGGATAAAACCATGCTCTTCTAGGATAGATAGGTATTTGTTGATAGTAGGTCGGGTCTTCCTCATCTTAATGCAAATCGTGTCTACATCTGGGAAGCAGAAGTCCTTTCGCCCATAAGCATATCTTCGAAGCATCAGGTATGTGTAGACCACTTCACTTCCTAATACAGAACCCCAAAAGTCCAAAAGGTAATTGCTGACAAGGAAGAAGTCGGTTTCATTCTGAGGAATATGCTCACCAATCGAATCCAAGTTGATGTCTTCGATATTCGTATATGGAATCTCCACTCGATTAGTAACCTCCCTCTTTCGATTGCCAACTCCTGATTTGGACTTGACTTCTGAAATGAAAGTTTCTCCAGTCCCAACAATTCTGAAATGCTTGTACTTGCTACTGTTATACCCATTGTCTTTAAACATTATCATCTTCCTCTCACTTGTATAGAAGAAAGAGGATAAACCTGTTTACAAGTTCATAGAAAAGCTATATAATATGGGTATGTTTAAAGCCTATTGGCAGAAAACATAATGAGCATTATATGTGCTTCTAATTGTATAGGTTTATCTCGATGATGTTCACCCTCTAGTTTGGTCGCTGTGGGGTGGACATCTTTTGCGTTCTTCTTAAGTAATACTTTACCAATAGCATAAAAAAAATACAACCCCTCTTTTCAAGACGTTAAAGTGCAGGAATGGGTCATCGTGAGCGTGATGGGTAAAACCGAACCCCTAAAAGTGCAAGAATGGGTCATCGTGGAGACCCATAATCCGTTTTTGCACCCCGTTAGATGCAGAAATGGGTCATCGAGGGGTAAAAATGATGCTCAGAAAGTGCAAGAATGGGTCATCGTAGCCCGTTTTCTCCTAAAATTTTCCAAAAATAGACCCCTAAAAGAGCCGATTTCAGCCCCCGATGACCCATTCTTGCACGTGATTAGGTTCAAAATTACCCATCGATGACCCATTCTTGCACGTGATTGGGTGCAAAATTACCCTATCGATGACCCATTCCTGCACGTGATTGGGTGCAAAATTGGGTCAGTAATATAGAGACCACTAAAAATACAAAGACCACATAGATACATAGATATCATTGGCGCAAAAAATGTTTGCCCCAACGTGGACGTTTCCCCTTGGGAACGCTTCGCTTTTTTGTGAGTCCTATATATAGAAGAGACATGATTCAATCATCTAATACTAAACAAAAGTATTGACATTTTTCATGGTCATGGATATGATTGTCTTGTATATCAGAAGTGTACAGGAGGATTGTATGACGAAAGTGTTTGCGAAAGTATCTAACGTTGCTGTTAGAAACCCGAACCTTTCTCCTACGGCAAGGACAATTTACACATATATCTGCTTCAATGGATTCGATGAGGAATACGTTCAAATGAAACCGTACTCCTTGAAGGAACTTCTAAGCTTCACCAATCTAAGTAGTTCCAGTCGAAACCTGAAGCAGATAAAAGAATCTCTATCATCTCTTGTTGACTTGAAGTCGATTGAGGTTTTTGACTCTATATTGATGCTGGAGTCTCTAGATGTAATGTCGCTGAAAGAAAATGACCTTTTCTATATCAAGGCGACAGAGAAGTTCTATGAAAATTTGACAGAACCGTATGATGAAGAAATGGAAGGTGACAAAGGGTTCTTTACAGCAGTGTATAAGGAAGACTTCATTAAATTTATATCACTAAGCAAAAGTATTGAAAACAAAAGTATCAACATTCCAAAGTTGATGACGGCTTACCTTGTGATACTGTCTAGGGCAAACATCGATAAGGGAGACGGGAAGTCCAATAAGGTGAGTTTCGAAACAACAGAGGATTTATCAAGCATAGCTGGATTGAATAAGAAGACGTTCGAAAAATACGTCAAATTGCTATGTGATTTACAGTTGATTTTCAAGCTCACGGTTCGTGTTTCTTCTATTAAAAGAAAAAACGTGTACGCTCGATGGTGCGACAGAAACATGCCAGTCCTCATGGGGGATGAGAATAAGTCGCACGTATTCACCTATATCAACATTGTCAGCATCAACGGCTCAGAAATCAGTCAATCAGACGCTTTGTCGATATCCGAACTGCTCAAGATGACTGATGTAGGTAATGTGAGCCAAGAGTGGGTAGATTCCAATGTTTTGAGCATCTTAGAAACTGATTGACTTAGTTACTCATTAAGTGATATAGTTGGTCTACAGACAGTAATTAAGCAATGGAGATGATGGAATGGCAAGAGAAATGGATAACGAAACAAAGGCTTTGATTAGGAAAGTAGAGGTAAAACGCTCTACTGAAAAGATTACCAAGAAAGAGTTCTGCAATACTTATGGATTGCACTACAATTTCTACATGAACTGCCTGAATGGAAGCAACGTCCCGTCTAAGAAGATGATTGACACATTCAAAGAATACTTGATGACGAGCAAGGACGAAGTGTACAGGAAACTATTTGAATCACGTGACGCTGATGAGAAATTCCACCCGTCACTTGGATTGACTAAGAAGGATATAAAGAACATCAAGAATGAACTAGAAGACATGCAGTCTCAAGAGCCTTCATTATAAGGCTCTTAAAAAATAATCATTAAGCAAAAGTATTGAAATAAAGGGAGAAATGAAACGATGAACTATTTCAAAGGTGCGTTAGGCGGTAAACGTGTTGCTGACTTTTCAAACTACGACAACACGGTAAGGAGTTACGATAAACGATTGAACTTTGTAGAAGAAAACATTATGGATGACGGAAACGCTCACCAGTTCTTCCAAGAGTACTTTGACAACTACTACAATGCTTCTCAGGACACGGCAGAATACAATGTCGTATGTAAGTTGCTAGATAACTTAGGGACATATCTGCTTTCATCTGATGACATTGAATCAAATCGCAAAATCAAGTATCGCTTCTGGAGAAGTGAGCGTGAGTTCAAGCAATACAAGGAGTCAACAAATGAATTGACGTTGAACAGTAAGGCTGAAGGCTCTTCAGATGATGGAAGTGACGTGGAGTACATCGACATGTTCGTTGATAAGAAGAATGAAAAGAACGATTATAAGATGCCACCAGTTCAGATTCGTGCATCAGACCTAAAAAACGTGTCTCATATCAAAGAACTTGAGGATGCTATCGAGCTTCTAAAATCTGACGGGATGATTAAAAATGTTCAGAAATACATTGAAGAAGCGTTGCCAAACATTCGAGACGAGGACGAAAAGTCTATGATGAAAAACATCTATAAGAATGTAGACCGTTACCTGAAGGTATATGCCAAGACGCTTCGAGACAATCAATTGCTGATTAAAAACGCAATCGACAAGCCCGTTATCCTACGCAACCCAGCTCAATCAGTGAGCGTTGAACGTGACTGGTCTTCGATTATCGACTTCAAAGATACGAAAACTACTAAGAACATCTTAAAAGAGTGCTTGGACATGCGAGACATGGCTGGTTCTGATGCTCAGGTGATGATGAATGACCTCTACGAGTACCTTCTCAGTGACGGTCTGAAGCTCTCTGAGGGAGAGAAGACGGTGGTTAGATGTCTAGGTAAGGGGATGAGCCAAACGCTCATAGCAGAGCGTACAGGGCGTAAGAAACAGAATGTCGCAAGCACCCTGAACAGCATCTGCGACAAGCTTGCCAAGAGTAACTACAAGGTGGTGGATTAATGACCTACCTTTTCTATGTAATTACGCTTATATACACGACTGTATGTGTAAGAGAGTTTAAGAAATATGAGTTTGGAAAAATCAACGGATTAGCAAGTTTGCTTTTCGAAGCGTTGAAGCTTCTCGTTGCTATCATACTGTTCGCATGGACGATGGCAACGATGGCTATGCTTACAACTGGCGCTCTCGCTTATGGCTGGGAGCTTATAAACTGGATTGCTGAAACAATTGCTGGACTAATAGAGTAAGGGGTATTGAAGTGAGAATTCAAATAGATAACGTAGACGGAAAGATTGAGAGATACAAGGATACGCTTGAAAGATTTGATTTAGAACAGGTGGGTCGTCATCACTTTATCCAACTTGGTTCATTAGATGACCTGATGACCTTGGTTGAATTGCTGGACAGGAGCATCATTATCGACTCTGATGCGAATAGAGAAAAGGATATTTTAATATACGACAGCTATATCGAATAGGAATAGGGGAGAGTTAAATGGAAACTTATGAATGTGAAGTTTGTGGAGATACGTTTGAGATTGAAAGATTCGAAGCGTTATTTGGTAATCATGAGCATTATGAGCATCAACAGTGCGAGAAGTGCTTTGAAGAGTTTGAAGAGGGAGTTCGCTGAAACCCTTTATATAGAAGAAACACGATTGGAGAGGGAGATAATTAATGAATCCAGAGTTTGAAGGAGAAGCAAAAGAAGAGAAGTTAGGGACGGTATCTGTTGGTCAATTCGATATTCACAAAGAGCGTAAGAATAACTTCAGGAATTTCATTAAAAGTAACAAGGATTCGAAGAAGAAACGTAAGTGAATAACTGAATGAAAGAGCGGTTTTATTCAATAATCGATATCAAAAGATATCAGTAAAACCCTTGTTAATCTTAATTTAAGCAGAAGTATTAAAAATAATTTCAGAAACTTTTCAGGAATACCATTACTAATAAGGGTTCTAAATACTATATATAGTATAAGGGTTAAACAAAAGTATTGAAATAACACTTAAGAGCCTCCTATAGTTTACCAAACTCCTAAAAGCACCTTACAAAATTGTAGGGTGCTTTAATCATGTGGCTATTGGAATAGCTCAGGTTCAATTCCTGAGAGTCGCACAAAAACAATTTGTAAATTCAAACAAAGAGAGAGAAAGAGGGATTTCATTATTATGAAAACGCAAGAATTCGTAAAAGCATTAGCAACAGAATCAGGAGTAACGCAAAAGGTAGCAAGAGAAAATCTTGACGCTTTTAAAGCAGTAGTTGTTTCTGAACTTAAAAAAGGTGGTTCTGTTGAACTTCAAGGTTTCGTTTCATTCACAACACACGAAGTTGAAGAGCGTGAAGCTTTCAACCCTAAGACGAAAGAACCTGTAACAGTTCCAGCACACACTAAGGCACGTGCTACGTTGTCTAAAACACTCCGTAAAATCTAATTTAACCTATATGAGTGGGCTTTGACCCACTCCTTTTTAGTCACCCTCTGGCGAGCAAGTGTATACCTCCTATCGCTTGGTGAGTTCAATCCTTACGGTGGCTACCTCCTTAAAGTTTTTTGGTAAAAACAAAACATGAAGTGATTTGTAGAGAGGTTTGGGTAGACCTCTCCGTTTGTGTGATTTTAGTGGCGATGATTGCAGTCATCGGTATGTGTATCATGTGTTTCACTCATCCTGACAGCTGGTTACTGTCATTTTGAGTCCTCCTTTCAAGATTTGAACAGGGCTATCGTTTGGTCAACTAGCAGAAAGCGTTCCTCCTCCTTTTCGCTACGCTACTTGGCTGAGTATAGCCCTCTTCAAAATCATTTATATTATGTGAGTACCTTAAAAGGGTGCAAGGGTGCAAAGCCCAATACTCGCAATCTCAAAGACCTCGCAAGTCATTGTTTCATTCGTTGTTTCTTAGCATTCACAAGTTTCAGCTGGGCTAGGGCAGTCACCCTAGCTTGGCATCTCCTTTTGGTTGTTGTGACTTGTATACGATAATTCGTATATGAGCCAGAGCTACCAATTAAGGTAGCTTGACCTCCTAAAATTGACTTTGTATCTTGCTATGTATACAAAGTCTCACCATATTCCGCTCGTCTAATAGCTAAGACATCACTTTAAGTAGTGAGATGTGGGTGCAATTCCCATAAGGGATTCTGATTTTCTGTGTTCAGCAAACAAACACAGATTCCTAGCTAGGAATGGCATATAGCCATAATTCAACGGACACAAGAGCCGTGTATGGGCTTCTTAATTGAAGCTCCGTGTCTGGAAGTGTATGCAAGTGGTTAAAGCTGGCAGACTGTAAATCTGTCCTCATCGAGTTCGTAGGTTCAAATCCTACCGCTTCCCCCAACTTGTCTCTTTAGCTCAGCTGGATAGAGCAATAGCCTTCTAAGCTATCGGTCGCAGGTTCAAATCCTGCAAGAGACATTACGTCATGCTAGGTTAGCGTGATGCATTAAAAAGAGACATATTTGAGTGCTTAGCACATTTACCCCTATCAACTTGGTAGGGGCTTATTTTACGTTATCGCACTGATTAGAGAGAGAGAGAGTGAAGATATGTTGTTAACAGAGCAGTTTAAGAAGCGTATGCTTACAGACCTCGCTGAAAACTTCGAATTTATTCAAGTTAAAGTCGAACAGATTAAAGATAGCGAGTTAGGGTCTCCAATCAACATTAAGCAAATCAGTGACTTAGAAAAATATGCGTCAATGCAGAAGAACATCATCTCGTCTATGGGGGTGTTGGAGTCACTATGATGGAGATTAGCGAATCATTACAGAATATTATTACAGAATTTCATAAGGCTGAAGCGCAGGGTACTATGGGTGAATCAATCTCAGCAGTCTTACCTATTGAGGATGCCTTAGAGGTAATCGATAGAATGAATCCTTGGATGTTTGATGAATTCACTGAGGATGGATTTGACATTGAGAATGATGAATACCTACTTGTAACAGTCAATAAAGATACAGAATTTAGCTTTTTCATCGCTGAATCGTATTCGTTTAAAGAAGATGGCAAAGAAGATGTCATCAAAACAAACGAATGTACAACTGTAATCATGTACAAGACATGCTACGAGTTGAAACAGGATGAAATTGAAGATTATTACGACTACGACAAGCTAATTCTCGTTTAAGCCTAAGAGAGAAGGTGCAAGAGAAATGGCAAGAAAAGCTTCTGAAAAGAAGACTTGCTTAAGGTGCGCCAATGAATATGCAGTATCTAGTTTCTACTCTCATAGAAACTCAATTATCAACGAACAGTTTGGTATTTGTAAGAAGTGTACACGGGACTTCATCGACTTAGATGACTTGACCACTTTGGAAAACTTCTTGAGAACGATGGATATTCCCTATATTCGTGAATTCTGGCTGAACGCTAACAAAGCGACTACAGAAACGATAGGGACGTACCTTAAGAATATAAACTCCTTGAGACAGAACAAGGAACTTCGATTTAAGGACAGTGATGATATCACTGGCAAAACAAACGAAGCTGAAACTCTAGAAGACGACTATGAAGATTTTGTAGTAACCAAGCTTATGGTTAAGCAATGGGGTCGCTCACTTGAAAAGGAAGATTATGCTTTCTTAGAAGAAGAGTTTGAGAAGCTTGGTGGTTATGAAGCTGAAGATACGATTCAGCAATCCATTCTTCGCAACATGAGCAGAACGCAGTGGATGGCTAACAAAGCCCTTGAAGATGGAGACCACGGTAAGTACGAGAAGATGATGAAGACATTATCTAGTCAAATGCAAGATGCCAACATTAAGCCAGTACAGATTAAGAATGCCACAGAAGATGGTGTTAAATCTTGGGGTGAATGGGTCAGAATCATTGAAGAGACTGAACCAATTAACGAAGTCGCTGAAGACTTTAAGGATGTTGATGGCATTTACAAATACATCGAGAGATGGTTTATCGTACAACTACAACGTGTCTTTGGTCGAATTAAAGACGAAGATATTAAAAAATTGGATGGTGAGTCTTAATGGCTAGGTCATCAAAGAACAGAAAGCAAAACAGCATCGACAAGACGAAGCAAGGCTTTAAGAAGTGGACTCATTTCTACCGTACAAACCCACATAGGTTTGCATACGATTACTTAGGAATTAGATTGTTCCTTTATCAAAAGTTATTGCTTTGGGCGATGAATAAGTATGCATTTTTCATGTATATAGCCGCCCGTGGACAAGGTAGCATTGACAAAAAGACGTTGCCTACCTCAAGAGAAACCTTGTGGTGTAATTGGGCAAAATCGGTGAAAAGCCACCGCTAACACACATTTCAATGTGATGTTTTTATTATGGCAGATACCGAGGTAACTTATCAGATTGCGAAAGGCTGATAAGAACCGTAGAGCATAGGAAGTGAATAAATATAATCTTCCCAAGAGTGTCCGACACGTGATGTAAAGCATTACAGCTTTTAAAGCTCCTAACGTTTAAACGAGGGTGGAAATATATGCCGAACTTACATTATGGAAAAGTGTAAGAAGCAAAGGATAAAAAGCCTTTGCGATAACAAAATTGAAGTCATATCTTATCGCTGTTTATTGTGTAATCAGGGCTATCCTTTATCCAAACTCCAATATAGTATTGGCAAGTGGTACAAAGGGACAGGCAAGGTTAATCATTTCAGAGAAAATTTATACAATTAAAAATAACTCTTCAAACGTAGCACGTGAAGTGGCTGAGTTTAAAACGTCAGTCAACGAATGCTACGTTTCCTTTAAGAACGGCTCAAAAATCACAGCCGTCACATCTGGCGAATCCGCTAGGGGATACAGGGCAAACATCCTCATCATTGATGAGTTTAGACTACTTACGAAAACGACAGTAGACCAGATTTTGCGTCCATTCCTTAACGTAAACAGAACGCCACCGTACTTACAGAATCCTAAGTACGCTCATTTAGCTGAAGAGAACAAAGAAATATACATTTCTTCCGCATGGTACAGAAATCACTGGATTTGGGATAGCTTTAAATCCTACTTTAACTCAATGTTAGCTGGCAAAGATTACTTCGTAGCCGTCCTACCTTGGCAACTTTCAGTCTTCCACAAGCTCTTATCTAAGAAGCGTGTCGAACAACAACGACAAGAAGAAGACTTTGACCAAATGTCGTGGGATATGGAATACGAAGCTCTTTTCGTGGGTGAAAATGAAAACGCCTACTTTAAATTAGATGATGTCCAGAAGTGTAGAACACTGCCAAAGGCGTTCTATCCTCCTACTGACAGGGAGTACATTGAGAACAGGGATAAGCGAAACAAAAAGGTCAGTATTCCAAAACAGTCTGGAGAACTTCGTATAGTCAGCCTTGATGTAGCCCTAATGGGTAGTTCCAAGGCGATTAAAAACGATACCACGCAGTTCACCCTAATGAGATTACTCCCAGAGAATGGGGAGTATAGAAGAGATGTCGTCTACATGGAGAAAATGGAAGGCGTACACTCAGAGATTCAAGCCATTCGTGGCAAACAGCTCTACTACGATTTTGAAGCAGATTACTTCGTCATCGATGGTATGGGTAACGGTATGTCGGTATTCGACAACTTAGTTAAGGTCTTATATGACCAAGACCGTGACATTGAGTATCCAGCATGGACAGCAATGAATAACGAAGCTATGGATGAACGTAAATTGGACAAGAACGCAATCCCATGTATTTTTGTCATCAAAGGTTCTTCAGAACTCAACCATAAAGTTGCAGTTGGCTTACGGTCAGCTTTCGAGAAAAGAAAGATTAGATTGCTCGATAACGACATCGAAGCAAAAGAGTACTTCATTGAAAAACTGAATTACTTGAAAAAGTCGCCTGAAGAACAGGTGGCGATGATTAAGCCTTTCATCCAGACAACGGCTCTGGTCAACGAGCTAGTAAACCTTAGTTATGAAGTCAGAAATGGATTTATCAAAATTAAGGAAGAGGGCAAGACGACAAAGGATAGATATTCTTCTGTTGGATATGCAAATTACTTCGCTTCCATTCTAGAGCAAGACTTGATTGACACAGATGATTCTGGAGAAGAAATACTTGGTTATTGCTTAGATTAAGAAGGTGGTGAATAAATGTCTAGCAGAAACAGCAGAAGACGAAGAAACAGAAATAACCAAAACAGTGACTTAACGTCATTTGCAAGAGAGCATAATCAATTCGCTTCTACGTCAGCTTCAACGAAGTCGTCTAGAAGTAATCAGGTTTTATCAGAGAGTCGATTGGCTACGCTGATTAAAGACCCTAAGAATGCTCCACAGGTTGCGCTGTTCTCACAACAGCAAAAGGGTGTAAACGGTGGATATAAACGTGTTATTAAGTACCTTTCAAGCTTAATGACATTTGACCACACAATCTTCCCAGCCTTCAATAATCCATTGGAAGCAGTGAAGAACGCTGAAAGTATCAAGGAAGAATGGAGCAACATGGCTATCTTCGTAGATAGACTTAATCCAAAATTCAACCTACCTCTAATCACCGAGAGGATTCTAACAAACGGTGTCACCTATATGTACAAGATTGAGGACTCAGCAGGAATCTCTTATCAAGAACTTCCTGTAGGATTCTGTCGTGTCTCATATATGGAAGATGGTGTCTATCGATATGAGGTAGATGTCACAAAGCTAAGTGACGCAACGATGTATGACTATCCTGCTGAAATTCAGAAGGCATACACGGATAGCAAAGCTGGCAAAAAGGACAAGCTTGCTGAAGGTAAGTTTTATCAAGTCTCAAACAAAGGTACGGCATTTACGATTGACGCAGACGTGTTGATTAACGCTGGACTAGCATTGCCAACACTCGCTAATGCACTTGTCGATACCGTAAGGGTAGACAACGCAAAGGCAGGAATGGAATCGATTGACGACTTGGATAACTCGAAGATTGTTCACTCAGAGATTGAGACGAACAAAGATGGTCGTCCAGTAATGGACTTGCCTACAGTTAAGGCGTATCACGAAGCAGTAAAGAAGGCTTTGCCTGAAGGTTCAGTGGCAATCACGAACCCATTCAAAACCAGTGTTATGTCTATGAACGGAACTGGTAGAGATGGAAAGTTCGCATTGCTTGACAAGGCTATTGACCAGCTTTATATCTCAACTGGTGTATCAGCTCAGCTATTCGCTGATGATAACTCTAGTTCACAAGCTCTTGAGCGCTCAATTCAGGTAGATTCGCAATGGCTCTATAGCTCGTTGCTTCCTTTATTCACAAACTACTATAACTATGAGCTATCTCAAGTTAGCTCTAAAGGTGTTGTTTGGAAAGCCAAGTTCCTTCCTATCTCACACTTCGATAAATACGAAGCAAACAAAGTATACAAAGACCAGCTCACATATGGTGGGTCAAGACTTGAATACCTCGCTTCTAGTGGATTATCGCCACTTGAAGTAGCGAACATGCTGTCGTTTGAGCAACAAGTACTCAATATTGACGAAGTTATGGTTGCTAAGCAGAACTCTCACACAATGAGTGGGAACGAAGCTTCTCAAAAAGAAAGCAATCAAGATAATCCTTCTCCTAACGAAGAAGAGGAAGCAGAAGCAGGAAGACCACCTTCAGAAAACCCTTCTGATACAACTGTCAGAATCAAAGACTCTGAATAAGAGATATTGAAAGGTGGTGAAACAATTGAATAATAAAAACTTTCCCGTGACATTTGAAAAAGTCGAAGATGTCGTTGATGGGAGATTTACGAAAGTAAAGGTATGGATTGCTCACACTGGAGAGAACAGGAATCGCAGTATCTTCACAAAAGAAATGCTGATGTCCTTGATTCCCTCACTGAAAAACGTGCCTATTACTGGATATATCTCTCAATCAGACTCTGACTTTAAGGGTCACGAAGAGGGCGTAATCGTCAATGGTAGCGAGGTATCAATGAAATACCTTGGTCACGCATATGGTGTGATTCCAGAAGAGAACAATGCCAGATTCGAAGAGAGATACGGAGAAGATGGTGTAAAACGTGAATACCTTGTTGTAGAAGGTGTTTTGTGGAACAAGTTCTCTGATGCCATTGATATTTTCGATGAGAGTAACGGTGTTAAATCTCAGTCTATGGAACTTGAAAACGACTACGAAGGATATTTCAACGAAGATAATCTCTTCGTATTCACCAAGGCAAAAATCGATGGTGTCTGTATCTTAGGTGAGGGCATTCGTCCAGCTATGGTATCCAGTACAATCGAAGCATTCTCAGTGTCATCTATTAAAGAAGAGATGGCTGAAATGTTGAGCGAGTTTAATACTTACTTCTCAGCTTCAAATCTGAAAGAAGGTGAACAAATGAAAACTAAAACTCAATTTGAAAGAACTCCTAAAGAGGACGAGACAGAAGATGTGACTGTTGAAGAAACGTCAGAAACTGTTGAAACTCCTGAAGAGAACGTAGAGGAATCTACTGAAAATCCTGAGACTCCTGAAACAGAAGAGTCTACTGAATTTGCTGAAAAAGACAAAGAAGTAGGCGATGACGAAGAAGAGGATGAGGAAGAAACTGAAGAAACTGAAGACGAAGAAGAGGATGAGGAAGACAAGAAGTCATTCTCAGACAAAGAAGTGGTCGTCAGACAGTTTGCAGTTTCGTATGAAGATACTCGACATAAGATTTACGAGTCAATTGATGAACACATGAACAACAAGGGTCACGAAGGTTACTTCTACATCCAAGAAACTTATGCTGGTCACGTACTGGTATCAAGTTATGGAAACGGGTACTTCAAAGTTTCGTACTCTACTGAAAATGACGAAATCAAGCTTGGAGATGTCGAAGAGATATTCCCAATGTTCTTGAGCAAGTCTGAAAAGGACAGTATCGAATCTGACCGTGTGAAACGTGAAGAACTCGAAACTGAACTTGCTTCTCTACGAAGCTTCAAAGCTGGCAAAGAGCTTGAAGAAAAAGAAGCTGTCTTAAGCACATTCTCTAAAGAATTGACTGAAGAGGAATTTGGTGCAATCAAATCTAATCTCTCTAACTTCTCTATCTCTGATATCGAGAAGGAAGTTGGTGCTGTATTGCTTCGTAAGAATCGATTTAGCGCAAACACAGAGAGTAAGAGCCAAGTAAGAGCAATGTCTTCAAGTAACTCTGGAGACGTTTCTAGATACGGTGAATTATCATCGTTGTTCTATAAAAACTAATGTAAACCGAAAGGAAGTATTTATTTATGTCATTTGTACGCTTAGATAGAATCAATGCAACGGCTCACATCGAGTCGATTGTATCAGCAGGAGACCTTTTAAATGGTCAATTCGTAGCGCTTGGCGCACTCCAAGCAGACGGTGAAGCACGTTTGGCTACACCAGCAGGAGCAGGGGATATCGTTTTCCACGCATCTGTACCGCTTCAATATGATTCATTGGCTGAAGAGAAAGACTTCAAACTCACAGCTGGTAAAGTTGGTCGTGGAATCGTCCTCACAAAAGGTGATATCGTATCTGTATTGAACACTGGCGCATTGGCTGAAGGCGATGCTGTTATGTCAACAGAAAACGGATTCGCAGTAGCAGTTGAGCCTGTAGCTGAAGGTTCTGTAACAGGTTCTGTTATCGCACTCGAAACTATGGGTAACGTAGGCGAGCTTGCAGTAATCCGCATCGGGTAATAATCGATTTTACGAAGAGGGTGAACACACCCTCTTTTTATTATGAATTTTAGGCTGAAGGAGTGCCAAACTCCTAATTAATCTAGAGGTGAAATAATCTTATGAACAAAATGACAAACCTTCAACGTCTTGGTTTAGACGTTTATAACGGTGTATCTGTTAACTTTAACGAAGCATCTGGCGAAGACGCACTTCGCAACGCAATCACTGAAGCAGTCGGTGGAGAATTCGACTACAAAAACTTCCGTGAACACAAAGCACGTGTATTCGCAGTAATCGAAGAAGCTCTTGACGTAGCTGTTGGAACTGTAATCACAGACCAATTCGACAACCTTGCTGAAGTACGCAACATCGGTCTTGGAGACCAATTCGCATTCAAAATCGAAAGCCCTGAGTTGTTTCGTGTAGCACGTATCGCATCTGGTACAAACGACTTGCGTAGACAAAAACTCGCTGGACGTTCGTTCAAAGTTGATACGGACTGGTTCGGAGTTAAAATTTACGAAGAGCTTGAAATGTTCGTTGCTGGTCGTGTAGACTGGGCTAAGATGGTTGACAAAGTTGCTCAATCGTTCGCACAAGACATGGGTACACGTATCTATGAAGCAATCGCAAACTCTTACGGAGTACTCAACGCTACTTACGGTGTAACTGGTACTTACGATGAGGACGCATTGTTCGAAATGGTTCAGCACGTAGAAGCTAAATCAGGTAAAGTAGCTACTGTATGGGGTACTAAGAAAGCTCTCCGTAAAGTATCGAAAGAAGCATTCCAATCAGAAGACATGAAGAAAGCTATGAACGCTGTCGGTCGTGTCGGTGTTGTCGCTGGTACATCACTCATGCTCTTGCCACAAGCTCACAAGCTTGGTACTGACGAGTTCCAAATTGACGACAACATGCTCATCGTCATCCCAGAAGGTGAGAAAATCGTCAAGGTTGTTATCGAAGGCGAATCTGTTGTTGTTGAAACTGCTGATGCAGGAACACGTACTGACCAGCAAATGGAATACCAACTCCAGAAGAAATTCGGTGTTGGCGTACTCCAAACTGCAACATACGGAATCTACAAACTTCAGTAATCTTTTTAAAGCAAAAGTATTGCAATTTAGCAATGCTTTTGCTATTATGTTAGTAGGGGTCGAAAGACCTCTACTACATTTATATTAATACAAAGTATTGAAATGGGAGAGAGTGAAAATGGAAAACCAAAAACGAAGAAATAATTCAAATCGTAATCGTAATCGCAATGAACAGCGCAATACTCGTCCAGCACGTGCAAAGGTTGACCGTGATACAGAAGTGGTTGTAATGAATAACACGTTTGGTCGCTTTATTCACAACAATCCACGTCTATCAATGATTATTGACCTTGACCGCTTTGGTGACGAAGAGTACTTGACTGTCGCAGACTTGCGTACAATTGCCAACACTAATAAGAAAATATTTGAAAACTTCGAGTTAATCATCTTGGAAGTTCCAGATGGTCAAAACACAGTTGAAGAGGTTGTTAACTTCCTTGGACTTGGGAAACACTACGAATCTTACTTCAAAGCAGTTGGTAGCAACGGCAATGCTAGTCTCAAGGACTTTGTACTTCGTTCTGACGAAGAACAGTTTGAGCGCACATTGAATTCAATGGAGAAGGGTCTACGCAACAAAGTAGTTGACCTTTCAGTGAAGTTGTTCAAAATGAAACAGCTCAAGGACTACGGGAAAATGCAAGTCATTCAAGAGATTACTGGAAACGAAGATTTGTTTGACGATGCGAAAGGTTCTGAGATTGACCTAGAAATCAATTAAGGTGTGATTAAATGTCTACTCCTTTTGAATCAATTTATCAAAAGTTCCTAATTGAGATTGATGATTATGAGTTAGCCTTGATTGATGATGAATCATTATCAGATACATTAAGGGGATACTTATCTAGCGCATCTGGACTCCACTTTAAGAAGTGTAGAAAAGACCTGTCCAAAGTTGATGACATTGGATTCTTAGAGACATTAACTCTAGAAGAAGAACATATACTTGCTCTTTGCATGAAGAAGGTTTGGCTATCGTCTAAATTGATGAACGCTGACCTCATGAGAAAAGAGATTGGTGATAGGGACTATAAAGCAGTCCAAGGTACTGGTTACATCAAGGAGCTTAGAACTACTATGGCTTCACTCGACAAGGAAATTGAAAATGCCACGGTGGATTACACATATACGCTTTCTGATTTAGGAGAGTGGTAACATGTCATTCGCAAAAGGCTTTAGAAGTAGAATGAATGCTCACGGCTTGTCTGCTTATGACAGAGCTTATAACGACAAGCTACGTTCATTCAAAAAATGGTTTGACTCGTCTCTTACAAGGGAGACTGTTGTAATCGATGGATTGGAGACTATTGCAGTCATCCAAGACCAAAACCAAGCAAACAACAAAGACTTATCTGACGATAAGTACTTGATTGTTGAAAACGAAACGGCTGTAGATACTGGCTCTCAGGTTGGCTGGCGTGAAAAGGTTTATCTCGTATTCTCGAATGAAAACAAGACTATTCCTACTCACAAGCAGTTGAGAATGAAGCCTTCAAACTACGTCATTAAATGGATGAATGATGGCATGGTTGTCCAGAGCAACGCCTTTATTCAAAACCAAACGTTATATACGTTGGGTATTTCCATGAGTGGTAATAATGCATGGATTGTTAACGCAAAGATGCTTATGTACCTACCTGACTCTGAAGATTCTAGGACAATCAATATTGGACAACGGGTTTTCATCGGTGGAGCTGTTTACAAGATAATGTTCAGGGACTACGTTTCTAGACGTGGGTTAATCCACTTCCTTCTGGAAGAGGACTTCGTTAACCCAGAAGTGGATAACGTAGAGCTTGAAATTGCGAACTACTACACTGATTTAGCAGAGACAGAAGAAGTTCCAAGTGGAACGGCAGAAGAAGTCATTTTGAGCGGTGCTGAAGTAATCAGAGTTGGCTCAATGATTACTATTGATGCAAAAGTGTATAGAGATTCAGTTTCGACTGAAGAAGGAGTCCTTGAATGGGTTGTTTCTGACGTTGATAACGTCTCTGAAGTGGTAGACCAAGGGGATAACCATATCACAATTAGAGTCGCACAAAACTTTAAGTTTGTCGGTTCTATCGTGAACGTTGTCGCTAAGTCTGCAAGCGGTGTATTAGACTCGCACACTATTAGAGTCATTAGTCCATATTAAATAACGGGGGTGAGATAGAGAATGAAAGAAGTTAGCAAAAAGAATCATACTTCTCCAATCCAGAAGATTGGTGAGTATAAGATGGATATTTTGAACAGGATTGTTCAGTCTCCAGAACTTGCAAAGCTGTTGAGATACGATACTCCAGATGCATTGTTTAGAGATGATGTCGAGAATCCAGAGACATTGATTCACGAAAGGGTATTCCCTTATCGATTCATGCCTGACACGGTGGAGAATCAAGGAACATTCATTACCATTGGTATTGGTGGATTCAGACCGCATGAGAACGGATACGACATTTATGATGACTATAGCACTGGTAGCGTATACTTCTACGTCTTCACTCACGTTGATTTAATGCAAACGCACAATGGCACACGTCAAGATTTGATTATTGCTGAATTGGACAAGATTTTCCATAAGAGCAAAGGTATCGGGATGGGTGAACTTAAATCGAGCTACATGAACGAGTTATGGATTCATAACAACAAGTTTGGTGGCTACACTTTAGGATATGCTATCACGGACATCGGATAATGGATAAGACTAGATTATTACTAGGGAAGCCCATACCCTTCTCTGAAGGATTCGAAGTAAAGCAACCCACCGTAGAAGAAATAACGATGATGGGCGAGGGGAAATTTGATAACTATGTCGCACCTTTCATTCTAACAATAGATGCTCTATTTGAGAATGAAGATGAAGCGAAAAAGATAAAATCAGAATTCACCTTGTTTCAATTGTTCTTTCATAAAATTGACGATACGAAGCACTTACTGGACTCTGTTTTCGGTGGCAGAAACGCATTGGAGTTTATCAGAGAGGTATTAGCATTCTTCCTTGATATTGATGAGTCAGCAATCACAATTCTAGCTAATAGGAAGAAGTTTGCTATCTCAGACAACGGGAGAGAGCTAGTAATCGATGATTTAGCATTCAATAAGCTCAGAGAAATCGTACAGAAGATTGTCTCTAGAGAAGACGTTGAGGTTGAGAGACCTCCAAAAGACATGACAGAAAGACAAAAGGATATCTGGGTAAAATTACAGGCTGGTCGCAAAAGACGTGAGAAACGTGATGCGATGGTTATGGCAGATATCATCAATATTGTCTGGATGGGTGGTCGAGCGTACATCCCTTTAAATGAAGTGATGTCCATGACCTACTTTCAGTTAAGAAAAGCCTATGGGAATATCATATCAAGAGACAATTTTGATTTGAGCATGGGTTACAAACTTAGTCAGAAGTTTGATGTCAAAGATGATGTCAAGCATTGGGCTAAGGAATTCAAAGTATAAACAGGGTTTATCCCTTGTTATATAAAGCAAAAGTATTGCAAAATAAAACAATGAGGTGTTTATTTAATGATTTATGGTATCAAAGACTGTGCAAACCTTACAATCACAAGTAAGAAAGACGGCAACCCATTCCTTCACACTGACTACGCAAACGTAGCAACGAACGAATGGACATCAGAGCGTGTATACGCTAACGCAAAAGGAACTCGTTCAATCGGTTGGGACTACGACAAACAGTCTACATTGACTCTCGAAACTGAACTCTTTGACCTCAAGTTCTTGGCGATGCTTGCTGGTTCTGCAATCGAAACAGGTGAAGCTGACATCCTTAAACGTGAAATCGTTCAAGTTAATGCTGGTAAAACTGCAACGCTTAAAGCTGTTCCTGTAACTGGTTCTGTAGCGGTAATCGCTGTTGGAACTGACCTTCTCGAACACATCGGAGAGCCACTTGAAGAAGTAGTATCTGCTCCAACAGGCGCACAATACTCTGTAACTGGTTCTGAAGTTGCTTTCGCAACAGACGCTGTAGAAGGCACTGTATACGCTGTATACTACGTCACTAAAGTCGCTGACGCTAAGAAACTCACTTTCTCAGCTGACAAATTCCCAGAGATGTTCGAAATCACTGCTGATGCATTGATTCGTGAGCGTGAAACTGGTCGTGACGACTTCGTTCAAATTCAATACCACAAAGCTCAGCCACAAGGTAACTTCACAATTACTATGTCTGCTACTGAGCCTACTAACTTGTCTATTACATTTGACCTTTACCCTAACGCTGAAAAAGCGATTGCGGACTACACTATCGTAGCTGGTTAATTGAACAAAAGGGGGATTGTCCATGTTGGGCAGTCCCCCTTATTTTTGTTTCTAGAACTTTGAATGAAATCAGAATTTTATTCAATAAATTATGGGTATAGTGATTGCACTCTAGTCATAAATAAGCTATAATAAAACAGAAGTATTGCAATTATAGGGCGAAAACCCTTTATTATAGTTATAATTAAACAAAAGTATTGCAAAGAGGTGAGTGAGTTAATTGGCACGTATTATTAAGTACTACGAACGTGGCGAATGGAAATACGCAACGGTCAAAGATATTGGTGAAATCAGTAATCTGATGACGACAAACAAGACTGATATCGTCTCAGCTATTAACGAGATTTTTACTCAAGGTGGCGGTGGTTCTATACCTCCTGACTTAGAGCAAAAGATTCAACAACTAGAAACAATCACACAAGAACACACTGGCTCTATTGATAGCATCTATACGGATTTAGGGGTAGTAGATGGTGAGATTACAGCTATCACGACTCAGCAATCTTCTGATACTCAGAAGATTCAAACCCTAACATTAGAAGCTGAAGCGATTCAAGAAGAGTTAAATCAAGCCAAGAACGACTTGCTAAATAAAGCTGAGAAGGCTTATGTAGACGTTGAACTTGCGACAAGAGTAACAGCAACAGAGCTTTCAACTGAATTGGCTCAAAAGGCTGGTGTCTCCTATGTAGATGCAGAGTTAGCTAAAAAGCTATCTGAATCGAAGTATCAAGAAGACTACTTGGCTACCAAGGCTCAGATTGATAACAAGCTTGACCTTACGAGTTACCAGACAGACTATGATGCGATTGTAGCTGACATTAGTTCTAAGGTTGATGTGACAGCATTCAATGGTGTCGAAGGTAGGGTGACAAGCGCTGAATCCAGCATCACAAATATCAATAACGAACTTGAACAAAAGGTATCGTCTCTTGATTATGAATCTGATGTTGGTATCAACAAGTGGCTTGTAACTAGATATACAGGCGTATTGTCGGATATGGCTCAGTACAATCCAGAGCATAGCATGATTCAAGATGCATCTGAACAGGAAACGATTGAGTTACTAGACGGTGCTACAATCTCCCCTGAAGCTTCGAATGCTTCTATCTACAGATTGTTCACGAATGTATATACCGCTCAAGCCAAGACGATTGGTCTGACACTATCATATCAAGATAGCATTCATGTTTTGATGAATGGTGCGAGTATCTATAAGAACAAGTCAAATGCTGGCGCTGGAATTACAGCATCCCTCTCATTGAGAAGAGGATGGAACACGGTTGAAATCCTATTAGGTAACAAAGACGGTCAACCATCGATTAACTTCAGCACGATTCTATCTGACATGGTGGACAAGATGACAACGGTTATCGGTGTCGGAGACCGCAATGAATTCAGATTGAAACAAGCAGAAACATCGATTAAGCAGAATTCAGATGAGATTGCATTAAGAGCTACGAAGACTGAGGTATCAAACCTTGGAAACCGTGTGTCTGACGCTGAATCTGAATTGACTGTACAGGCTGGTCAAATCGCATCCAAGGTATCTCAAACTGAGTTTGATGGATACTCACAAAGACTTGGTAAAGCTGAGAGTACAATTACTCAACAGGCTAATCAGATTGCTTCTAAGGTTTCTCAGACAGACTACAATCTGTTGAATGGGAAAGTTAACGAGCAGGAAACTGAGATTAATCAGATGTCAGGTGAGATTGCTTTAAAGGCAAGTCAATCATCTGTAGACGCACTGAGTGGAGAAGTCGATGATGTTCAATCGTCCCTTACTATCCAAGCTGGTCAGATTGCAACTAAGGTAGAAAGCTCTACTCTTACAACTGAATTGGCTAAGAAAGAAGGTTCGATTACTAAGAGCGCTACCGCTCCTTCTAATCCATATACGAATCAGATGTGGCTAGACACTTCAGGTTCAATCAGCATCTTGAAGACATGGACAGGAACTGCTTGGAAGAAAGCAACTCCAACATCTGCTGGTGAAGTTGGTGCTTATACGAAGTCTGAAACAGACAGTAAGACGGCAACTGCTCTTGGTGACGCTAAAACTTATGCTGATGGGAAGGTAGCTCCAGTACTAACTCGCCTAACTGATGCTGAGACAGGAATCACTCAAAACCAAGATGAGATTGCGTTAAGAGCGACAAAGCAAGAGGTAGATGTAATCAAAACTGATGTAGGCAATGTGGTCACACGTGTAAGCAATGCTGAGACTGCCATTGAGCAGAATTCAGACGAGATTGCACTGAGAGCCACAAAAACTGAACTTAACGGATTAACTGGAGAAGTAAATACAGTTAAATCTCAACTGAGTGTTCAGGCTGGTCAGATTGCAACGAAGGTAGAGGGTACTACTCTAACTACAGAGTTGGCTAAGAAAGAAGGAACTATTCACAAAAGTAATACCGCTCCCTCTAGTCCATATACTGGTCAGCTCTGGATGGACACAAGCACATCTTTGAATCAACTTAAAAGATGGACTGGTTCTTCGTGGGCAAAAGCAACTCCTACCAGCGCTGGTGAAGTTGGTGCATATACTAAATCTGAAACAGATACTAAGACAAGCTCAGCCTTAAGCGATGCTAAAACGTATGCTGACGGCAAGGTAGCACCAGTATTGACTAGACTTTCAACTGCTGAGTCTAACATTACTCAAACTCAAAATGACATTAATCTCAAAGCATCAAAGACGGATGTTTATACGAAGTCTGAGACAGATGGGAAGGTTGGTACTAAAGCAGACCAAACAGCTTTAGATTCGACTAACTCTAATTTGTCGAGTCTTACGACTAGGGTTACAAATGCTGAAGCGGATATTAACGTCAACGCTGAGCAAATTGCCTTGAGAGCTACGAAAACTGAGTTTAATAACTTATCAGGAAGAGTGTCTAGTGCTGAATCCCAGTTGACAGTACAAGCTGGTCAAATTTCTAGTAAGGTTAGTCAGTCTGATTTTAATAACTTGTCTATTGGTGGTAGGAATCTAGTTCCTAATACAAAAGATTTATCAGGCTACCTTTATAGAACAGAGGACACTTATTTAGATTTTAATGTAGCTAAGCAAACAAGGACTTCCTCCACAGGTTATGTAGATGTTCTTTCAGGATACACAATTGATGTAGCAGAGGGAGACTCTTTTGTTTTAAGTTTTTATGCTAAATCAGATGCTTCAAGAACAGTGGTTTGCCATTTTTACAGCCCTAATACTACAACAAGGGCAGAGTCTAGTACAGGACAAGTTACAACAGCCCCTGATGGTGGTGTTGGTGTTTCTGTATCTACTGAATGGCAAAGATATTGGGTTAAATGGGAGCAATCAGAAACAACAGAGAGAAAAAGGTTTATTGTAGGAAGGCTTTCAGGAGTAGGCACTTTAGAAATTGCAGGAGTTAAACTAGAAAAAGGGAACAAGGCTACAGATTGGACTCCTGCTCCTGAGGATGTTCAAGGACAGCTTGACAGTCAAGGTCAAAGGCTTTCTACAGCAGAATCTTCAATCACCCAACAAGCAGGAGAGATTGCATCTAAGGTAGCTACTACTACTTTCAATAGCTTGGCAGGTAGAGTAAGCACTGCTGAGAGTACAATCACCCAACACTCCAATCAGATTGCATCCAAGGTATCTACAACTGACTTTAACTCTCTAACTGGAAGAGTATCGACAGCTGAATCTACGATTACACAACATTCTTCAGCGATTAATCTTCGTGTAGAAAAGAATAAGGTTGTATCTGAAATCAACCAAAGTCCTGAATCGATTAAAATTTCAGCATCTAAGATTGACATTCAGGGTGCGGTTACGTTTAGCTCGTTTGACTCAACCACTCAGTCGAAGATTAACGGAATTGAATCAACTGCTAATACCGCAAACACAACGGCAAGTACAGCCAAGTCTACCGCTGATACGGCAAAGAGTACAGCAGACACGGCTAAATCAACTGCTGATTCAGCTAACTCGACTGCTAACACCGCAAAGTCAACAGCTGATACTGCAATTGGAGAAGCGACTACAGCAATTGAAGTGGCAAAAGCTATGGCTGGTGGTTCTCTGGTAAGAGAGGATGTTAAGTTTGAGTCTGGAACAAACGGTGTTGGAACATACAACAATGCTAACAACGGAGCAGTAAACGTATATAGAGTAGCTAATCCTTCAGATTCACCAACAACATCGACTCACGCATTGAAGATTGTTCACACTGGCTCTGGTAGTCCAAGTCTTGGTGGGATTGTTCAAAACATCTCATCTAGAGCTAATGCCAAGTTTGTCGTCAGATATATCATCAAACTTCCTACTGGATATAAGTTGAATACAGCTTCTAACTCTATGGGGTCAGGGTATAAAGATGGTTTTGTCGGGAACGACATGGGTACTGGCAAGTACAGTGAATATATCCGTGTTGTTGAATGTGGAAGTTCTGGAACATTTAGCTCTGGTGGTCATGTTTATGTGAGTGGTGCTACTCCGTCATCATCTAATCCACTTGAATGGTATCTTGCTTCTATTGAACAGTACGATGTAACAGACTGGCAACCAGTTCCGTCTAGTGTTTCTAGTTCGATTACCTCTGCTCAAAGCACTGCTAATACAGCAGTTTCGACAGCAAACACTGCAAAATCTACAGCAGATTCAGCCAAGTCAACTGCTGATACCGCAAGTTCAAACGCAACAACAGCTTTGAGTCGAACGAATGATATGTTTGATGATTTAAAGGTTACTCCACCTGAAAAGCAAGAACTTAAACGCCTTTGGGATTCAATTAAACTGGAGTACACTCAGATTATCGCCATGGCTACGAGCCTTGCCGTTAGCGCTACAAACTATACTAGCGCATTCAACGCATTGAATACGACAGCTCCAAGAATTGAAACTGACGTATTGGCTTCTATGACCACTACCTACAGCTTTGGTACTACGACAAACAGAGATGCCTTTAACACTCAACTGACTAATTATTTCACTCAACGTGAAGCGCTGAGAAAGGCACTCAGTGATAAACAGAAGTCAATTGCAGATGGCGCTCAGTCAACTGCAACCTCAGCAAATACGCTGGCTGGTACTGCAAATTCTACTGCAAATACAGCAAAAGGTAAGACTGATGAACTGTATAGCGACCTAAAAATTACACCTCTCGAAAAGCAAGAATTAAAGAGATTGTGGGATGCTATTAAACTTGAATACACTCAGAATTTGGCTATGGGAACAGCGTTGAGCGTAGATACGTCAAGTTATACAACTGCTTACAATGCGCTCAATGGGACTGCTCCAAGAATCGAAACTGATGTCTTGGCTAACATGACGACAACCTATGACTTAGTTAACACAACGAATAGGGACTTGTTTAGAAACCAAATGAATGCATATGTAACTCAGCGAGAAGCGCTTAAAAAGGATTTGACCGATAAACAAAAGTCTCTCACAACTACTGCTCAGGGTACAGCTAACACTGCTAATAGCACTGCAAACACTGTTAAGACTCTTACAGATGGTTGGAAACATACCTCTGATACAACTAAGATTGATGGAGGTAAAATCTTTACCAACTCAGTTACTGCCAACCAAATCAATGTAACTTCTCTTTCTGCTTTAACGGCTAACCTTGGTACGGTAACAACTGGTCAAATTAAAGGCGTATCGTTTGAATCACCTGTCACGGAAACTCAAGACCCTACAGGTAGATGGTGGAGAGAATGGGTTCAGATTGGTGTAGGTGGAAACACCTTCAGGACGACATCTGAACGCAATGTGTCAGTTAATGGTGGAGATATGTTAGTTTCAGAAACAGTCATTGGCTCAGATGGAGTAACAACATTCCTCGTTGATGATGAAAGCTTTGCTTCCACAGCTGTTACAATGAATGGATATGGGTTGGTGTTTGCTGGAACTACGGGGACTACACCGTTTAGAATTTACTCTGATAATAGGATGGAAATTACAGTCGCCAGTGGCAGACTAGACTTTCTGTTAAACGAAGGTAGTAGATTCTATCAAAATGGAGAATCCATAAGGTTAGTAGGAGACAATCACTCTTATATCACATTCTACAATGGCTCAACACGACAAGGATGGATTGGTCAAGGAAGTTCCGATTCTTCTAATTTAGATATTAGAGCCGAGAAGGGACACCTAACACTTCAGTCAAGAACTGGAAATATTTACCTTCAATCAGATGTTATCGCAACATCCAAGGTTTGTCTCTTATACACATCTGACGCTGCCG
>ERZ652156.125-NODE-125-length-26802-cov-18.8988_pt1 | contig 26802 bp, 27 predicted proteins | sample MGYA00514760_ERZ652156 | MGnify/ENA metagenome assembly ERZ652156
TTTTAAGGGGGCAGAATCGCTTGGTTTTAGGGGGCAGCTTACACTGGATTTTCCAGGTATCATGTTTGCCGGGAATGCTGATAGGGTAGAAGAGGAGCTTGCAGAAATCAAGGAGGAACAAGGGGCAAAGAATGAGCAAATCGGAAATAAGGAACAGAAAAACGCTTCTTAGCCGGAAAAATTACGGGATTTATAATTTTGTAACAAGAGAAATAGAATAATTAGTGGTGACTCTTTGGAGTTGCCGCTATTTTTTTGCTCTTTAAATTGTAAATATTAGAATATAATTTTGAATTATAGAATTATATATGTATTTTTGTCACACGATAATTGAGTAACCAATGAGAATATTTACCGAACAAGCATTAAAAGAATATGCAGAGAACCATCCCGATTCAAAGGTCGCTTTGCAAGAATGGACTACCATTGTGAAAAGAAGTAAGTGGACCTGTTTTGCCGATATTAAGAAAACGTTTAATAGCGTTGATAATGTAGGTAATCAACACTATGTTTTCAACATCAAAGGCAACAACTATCGTTTGGTAGTAGTGATTAAATTCACTATTCAGTTTGTGTATATTCGCTTTATTGGTACTCATAAAGAATATGATAGAATAGATTGCGCTAATATTTAGGATTATGACAAAGATAGAAAATCAAGCCCAATATGAATGGGCGGTGAAAAGAGTAGAGGAACTTCTTCCATTAGTGAAAGATGATACTCCTTTGAATGACCCCAATAGCATAGAATTGGAGCTTCTTTCTAATTTGGTTGCTGATTATTCCGAAGAACATTTTGCATTGGGAGAACCAACACTTGTGGAGGTTCTTAAACTTCGTATGTACGAAATGGGGCTTAATCAAAAATCACTTGCAAAGTTGGTTGGTGTCAGCCCATCACGATTAAGTGATTATATATCTGGTAAATGTGAACCAACCTTGAAAGTTGCTCGTGAGATAAGCCGGAAGCTAAATATTGATGCAAATATAGTGTTGGGAGTGTAAACTCTAAATCTACGATAAGGTTACTATGGAAAAGAAATATCAAGTATTTGTTAGTTCAACGTATGAGGACTTACAGGAAGAGCGAAAAAAAGTAATGGAGGCACTTTTGCAAATGAATTGCTTTCCTGTAGGAATGGAGTATTTTAATGCTTCGGATTCATCACAATGGGAGGTTATTAAAAGTCTTATACGTGAGTGTGACTATTATGTTTTGATTGTTGCTGGACGTTATGGATCAATAGAGGAAGAATCAGGGAAAAGCTATACGCAAAAAGAGTTTGAATATGCAATTGAGCAAGGAGTTCCGGTCATATCGTTTGTACATAAAGCTCCTGAATCTTTACCTGGTATTAAAATTGAGCAAGAACAAATCAAACGTGATAAATTGGAAGAGTTTAAGTCTTGTGTTAAAAAGAAGTTATGCAAGTTTTGGATCAATGCTGATGAATTGGCATCTCAAGTTGTATTAAGTTTGAATTCTTTGATTAAGACTAATCCTCGTATTGGTTGGGTAAAAGCAAGTGAACTTTCTTCGGCTGAAGCGAATAAAGAGTTGTTAAGATTGACTGAAGAGAATATAAGATTAAATAATCAGATAAAATTTTTGAGTTTAAAAGCTCCTGATGGAACTGGAGTTTATAAACAAGGAGAAGATATGTTTATTATTCATTATGCCAATGATTTCGATCCTTATTCAGATGGATTAAATCCGGATAAAGTTTTTGAAAATGAATATACTTGGAATCAAATTTTCCTATCAATTAGTACCACATTGCTGAAACCAACAACAGAAAGTGAGATTATGAAATCAATTGAAGAAACATTATTAGGGGAATATCAAAGTATAAGTCGAGATGATTTTCAAACAATTCTCATTCAATTAATGGCTTTAAAATTGATTCAAACAGATATTTTAAAAAGTGATGGCATACATACATATTGGATTTTAACCCCTTACGGCCGCGAAGAGATGGTACGATTAAAAGCTTTAAAAAAATAGCAAGTTATTTTTATTGGTAGGCGCAATTCCACCCGGTTTTGCGCCTTTTTATGCCTAAATTCCCACAATCTCCCCATTGTGGTTTTCAATCGTTCAATTATTTCCTTTTTCCTTCTTTCCTTTCAACTTTTATACCGTATTCACGACAATGGATTGATTGTCGTGAATGGGAAGCCTAAATATTTATCAATCATCTGTATTGGTAGTATTTTTACTTCCGCAAATTGAATCTCAAATTTTAATTCATACGGTATGACAATCTTAGAACAAATCTTGGCAGGACTGCAACAGAAATTCACAGGGGTGGATACTGCTATCTTAACCCGAATCGCTACTAAAAAGGCAGAGGGTGTAACGGACGAGACAAAGGTAAACTCCATCGTGGAGGGTATCAGCTTTTCGGACGTGTTAAATTCCTATGGTGATTTCCGTGCCGGGGATGCTTCCAAAACCGCAGTTACCAACTACGAAAAGAAGCATAACCTTAAAGACGGTAAGCCAATCGAGACTACCACAACCACCAAAACGGAAGAGAATAAAGACGATGTGCCTGCATGGGCGCAAGCTTTAATTGACTCCAACAAGAACCTTTCTGATAAGCTCACCCGGTTTGAAACAGAACGGGCGCAAGCCTCCCGGCAGGAGCAGATTTTGGCAAAGGCTAAAGAGTATGGTATTCCCGAAAACTACGCCAAGAGGTGCGCCATCAAGGACGATGAGGACTTGGACGCTTATTTCAAGGACTTGAAGCAGGAGTTCGCAAATGACGGCTTCAAAGGCGTGACCCCTCCCGAATCAGCGGAGCAAAAGATTGAGAAAGAAAACGAATCCATTGCCAAAATGATTGACGAGGGAACGAATGCTATTGTTGAACAAAACAAGAATTAATTATGTCAGCAGGATTTAAGTATGATTTGGTTCCGCTCGTTGAGCAAGAGGAACGCTACGATGTCCAGACCGGTATTCGTAGACGTGGCCCGTTCAAACTCGACACGCAGAACCTAGTAGTGGGAAGTTTCCTTCCCGTATTTACGCCGATTTGTGCGGACTTGAAAAACAAGTTCGCTTATGCGGTAATCAACGTGAGAGTTGTGGAAGCCTATACCACCGGTGCGGAGGCTTTGTCTATCAAGGTAGCCAAGAACTCTTTGGCTTATGTGGGAATGTTTGTCGGAAGCGGCACTAAAGGTGCTGAGGTCGCAGCTATTGACAAATCTAATGCCAACTACGATGTCTTGACTATCAAGGCTGCTTTCGGTGAGAATATCGCCAAAGATACTGTACTTTTCAATGCGGTTGCGGTTGACGGCTTGAAACAGAAGTACGTTGCAAATTCGGCTCTGTTTAACCGGACGAAAGTAGAGGACGGAATTACATTGGTTTCATTGCTTCGTACAGCCGCAGAGATTGAACCTTCAAAACTGGCTATGCCGTTCTCCGAGAACGATAAAGCCAACATGAAGGGATGGTTTGAATTTAACGAGTAAGGAGGTAGGATATGTTTTTAACGATTCAGACATTATTCGATGATGCGAACATTGTTTCCGCTATCATCAGACGTGTAAACCGGACGCGTAAAGATACAATCTATTGGCAGCAGTATCTTACTTTCCGCAGAGTAACTACTCGCGTGTTCAAAGATTATATCGGTTCTGTAACCGGAGTTATGGCAGGTTCCATCAATTCACGTTTTGGCGAAAAGCCCATCCGTGAACGTAGGAACATTGGTTCCGGATATGGTGAGATTGCCTACTTGGGCGATGCTTATCAGATGTCCATCGACCGACTTTCCGAGTTGCAGGATTTAATTGACAAGTTCAATGTAGCTAAACCGGCAGACCAAAAGGCCGCAATGGAAGAGATTGTAAACTTCCTGGCAGATGATTACCGTCAGATTACCCTTGCTGCTCACAAGCGCATGGATATTATTGTTGGTGCCTTGTTGATGCTTGGTGAAGCCACCGTTTACAACAAGGATGCTGCAATAACTTCCGGTCAGACCAATAATAAACTGCTGGAGATTACCCTTCCGTTCAATTTTATCAAGCCGAAAAGTGGAGATGTGGTTGTGGACGGAAAGAACATGTTCATCTCTTACCTGAGAGAGAAACTCCATTCTTTGGCACCGGACTATGGCGTTTATGCCAAGATGATTATGACACGCGCTTCTTTCAACAAGTTCGTGCTCGGTTCATCTGAATTTGGTGAGCAGTACAAGATGATTCTTGGTTCTAATGAGATGAAGTTGAGTACGGGATTGGTTTCCTCTTCTTTGGCTTCCGAAGTGTTCACCGGTATCGGTCTGCCTCGCATCGAAATCAAGGAGGACTACGTGAAAGACCAGACGGGAAAGAATGTGCAGATTTACGCGGATAACCGTATTACTCTGTTACCTTCTGACAACATTGGTTATATGCGCCATCATACCCCGTATGAAGCGACAGACCCAGTACAAGGACGTACTTATATCCCGTCAGAGGGGCAGATGCTTATCTCCAACTACCGTGACAAAAACGGTCGCTACATGGAATATACGGCAGAGTGGATTCCGCAGATTTCCAATCCAGATTTGATAACCAATTTCGATTTGAGCGAAATTGCATCCATCCAATCAGCATAAGGGGGTAGGATATGAAAGTAAAGGTTATATCAGTTTTCCGCGACAAGTTCACCGGAAAGTATTATACTCCCGGTGAAGTGATTGAAGTCGGTGAGGAGACCCGTGTGCTGGATATGGAAAGTCGCAGACTTGTCGAAAGGGTTGAGGTGAAAACTCCCGAAGTGAAAACCACTGAAGAAAAGAAGGAGGTGAAAATCTCCCTCTTTGAGAAAGAGTTCGAGAAGAAAACTTTGATTGAGGCTTTGAAGTCCATCGGTGTGCAGGCTTCCGGCAATATGAAAGAGGAAACTCTTTTGGGTAAGGTTACGGATCTTGACGAGGAATCAACCGTTAAACTAAGAGAAGCATTGAACGCATGACGGTAAACGAATACATATCACAGAAGTTTCAGGCTTTCGGCATAAATTTGTCGGAGGCCGACCTTTGGGATATGTGTCTGAACTCGAAGATAAGCGGGGAGGATGAGATGAACGAGGAGTACCACCGTTGTGTCTCCGTGGCGATTGCGAAGTTCATCCCCTCTCTATTACTTCGTGCCACTTCAATCAGCGAAAGCGGTTTCTCTATGTCTTGGAACATTCAAGGCATTAAGGACTACTACTCATGGCTGTGCAAGCAGTACGGATTGAAAGACGAACTGACGGACAAACCTAAATGTACCTTCTTATGATATTCGCCCCACACATATTGCAGGTAAAGGTTATCACCCCAATGGAAAGGGACGAGTTTGGCAGACCCATTCCCGGAACGGGCGGCGAGAGCTGGCAGGATGTATGTAAGTGCCGTTGTGACGATGTGAGTGCGGAAAAGAAGGTGTCTATCAATGGAGTTTTATATGACTTCAAGTATAAGGTTGTCTTTGATAAACCGTCAAAAGTTGAAGCTGGTACAGAAGTTCGCTGTTTGAATCCTGATGGAAGCATAAGAGGCGTAGGCGTGGCGAAAAGCCCTTTAGAAACAAATTATTTTTCTTATAGGGTGATATGGTTGGAGTAGATGCAGATTTCTCTGATGTAGAAGATTTTTTCGATGAAGGAGAATGGGAAGTTGAGAAGAAAATGATTGATGTGGGCGATGAAGCCGTGAAGTACGCGGAGGAATACGGTAACTATCAAGACCACACGCTCACTTTGAGAACGTCCAATGATTACGATGTCGATAAAGACGGTTTGACGCTGAAAAACGAAGCAGAATACGCCTCATTCGTGGAATCTAAGGGTTATGATGTTTTGAGTGGTGCCGCTTTATATGCGGAGAAACGATTAAAAGAAGAATTTGAATGATAGTGACTACCGACATAGGAAACATTCTCTACCGGGATTGCAAGGCTTTCGGGATAGACATCGTACCAGCAGGGGAAACACTGACGGGCGAATTGAAGTCCGAAAGAATTGTCATTCACACGAAAAAGCAACAGCCGGGGACTTATTGGAAGAAGTCTTTCGCAGAAGTGAATCTATGTGTACCCAATTTAAGCGAGAATGAAGCCAACACCATCAGACTGAACGAGCTTGAAAGAGAAGCTATGAAACTTTTTGACGATGTGGTGAACACCTATGACAGAACTACCTACAATTATTCTATCGAATCAATCGGTACGGAAGCGGACACAGCTTTGAAGTGTCACTATGTGAATGCGAGAATTTTGTTTGAAGTTTTAAATGTAAAATAATTATGGCAACAAGACCATTTATCGGATTAAAGAGGGTATGGTACGGTGATGTAGTGAAAACCGTAACCACTCCCGAAACCGGTTATACGGTAGCAGAGTTGAAAGCCCTGATTGCTACAATGACCGAAGTGAAAAACGTACATCAGGACACTTGGGGGTACGAGGAAAGCGACCCTTCCGTGACTGACTATATCAATGAACTGACGGGGCAACCGTATTACCGTGACGTTACGCAGGCGGCTATTCCTACCGTGTCGTTCACCCTTGGTGAGTATTCTTTCGAGGACAAGGCAGCTTTACAAGGCGGTAAGGCAACGGATGATGGCTGGGAACGTACAGACATGACTGCTCTTGTGGAAAAGAGCATCGTGGCTATGACAAAGACCGGCAATTTCATCTTCATGCCTAAAGCTAACATCGTTGGTAAAGGTAGTTTTGTGGAGAAGAATATCGGCTTGGGGGTATCGGCCGTTCCTTTGGAAACCGGAGTTGAAGGACTTGCTTCGGAGAAGTGGTTCGATGGCGACAAGGTGAAGCTTGACGAGAAAACCGTTAAGGCAAAATAGGGTTAGGAAAGATGTTTTCAGGATGGCGGTGGGTGGTTGCTCACCGCCTTTTTAATTTTAGCTTATGGATGCAGCAAAAATAGTAAATGCAGCCGTTTTAGGAAAGGATTTTGAAACGGTCATAGTGAATGGCAAGGCGTACGTGATTAACCCTCCGACTATCTGTAAAATAGCTGGGGTGGGATATTATCTATCCGATTTAAAAGAAGCTACTACAGTCATGGATATGCTTCGGTCGCTGAAAGATGTAGAAATAGTTTCTCGTGCGTTGTCGTGGCTCATAACAGGAGATGAAAGTCTTAGTGAAGAATTAAGGAAAGGTACATTCGACGAGGTGGTAGAGGCGCTGGCGGTAGGTCTGTCTATGATTTCCGCTGAAAATTTTTACAAGCTGTCAGTTTTAGCCAAGAACGTAGCAACGCTGACAGCAAAGGAACGGTCGTAGGAAACGTCACGTTATTAGGTCAAATTGCTACGTTCATGGAGTTTTTACATCTAAGTTACGATGAAGTTGTATTTAAAATTCCATATCGCAATTTGATTATTATGCAAAAAGATAAATTGCATACGGTTTATGGAGATGTTCTTCAAGAAGTAAATGAAGAAGAGTTTTTTAAGTTAAAAGGCAAGGGTAATCCATTTTAATTTGTTATATTTGTATATGTGAAAATGTTGTATATTATGCTATTATGGAAATTAGAATCGGAGAAAGATTTGGAAAATTGACAGTTGTCTCAAAAGATGAAAATAAAGATAAGGGAGGCTGTATAAAATGGATATGTAAATGTGACTGTGGGAACATTGTTTCTGTGCGTTCTGGATATTTAAGGAATGGTACAACAAAAAGCTGTGGATGTATAAGACGTAAAGTAAAAGATATAAGTGGAGAGAAATTTGGAAGATTGACGGTCTTAGATTTTCACCATAAATATACTGGGCAAAATAGTCATGCTACTTACTGGCATTGCAAATGTGATTGCGGAAAAGAGGTTGTGGTGTCACAAGGGAATTTGCATAGTGGAAAGGTGAGAAGTTGTGGGTGTATGAATGTTGATAGAAGAAAAGAGGCTAATACCACTCATGGAAAAAGCAAAAAAACTCGAATCTATACTATATGGGCTGGCATGAAAGATAGATGCTGTAATCCTAAAAATAATTCTTATCGTTATTATGGAGGGAAAGGAGTGCTTGTATGTCCTGAATGGTCTAATGATTTTCTTTTATTCTACAATTGGTCTATGAAAAATGGGTATAATGATAATATGAGCATTGATAGAATTGATTCAAGTAAGAATTATGAACCGTCAAATTGTAGGTGGATTACTTGCAATGAAAATTCAGCTCGGACATGTAGAACCATATTCATAACTGTTGATAATTCATGCCTATCAATAAATGATTGGCTTCTCGTATAAAAGTTAGTGATACAACACTGACTTCGCGCTACAAAGAGTTTGGGAAAGAATGGTTAGAAGAATCTATCGGAAAGGTTTTAGAGTCACACGATAATTCTATCCTATATAAAAATAAAAGATATGCAAGTTCTATTTAGTGGTCGAAAAGTAAAGGTAAGGAATTGGCAAATCGTAGAAAAAAAGAAATAGTTATGGCAAAATTATTAGAAAATAATGATAATTTTGTAGCAAAATAGAATATAAAATATGTCATGAGAAAGACCAAATGGATTATATATACTGTCCTAATAGGATTAATGCCTTTTTTTATAAGAGTGTTTGTCTTTATGCTATCGGTAAATAGGGAGTGGAGTTTATTATTCAATCCGGTTGATTTTATATTTTTAGGGCTAACTTTAAATTTGACGAATTTGAATGAGCTTAATAATGAAAAGTTTGATCCAATTTTAAAACTTAAATTTGAAGGGTATTCTGTAATACAAATTGTTATTTTATCTGGTGTTTTGGGCATTTTGTATTTTGCAGAACAATCTCAGAAAGAAATATTAGATAGAATTGTCGCGTTAGTATGTGCTATTGCATTTTGCCTAGTATCTTTTCTTTTTAGTAATGCAATAATGAATAAATTAAACTCTTTGGATGATGGGAACAATTGATATTATATTAACGGTAATAACATTTGTTATTTGTGTCTCTGGAGGATGTATAGCGATTAAATCAATCATTGATACAAGGAATAATAGTATAAAGAAATTTAGTAAGAACAGCGAACAACGCAAAAAGGAATTTGAAAATGGGCTGCATTAAATCATTTGTATATTTAGATGAATACAAGATGTATTCAATATCTTCTCAATTATTTGAAGGATTAACAGAGTATGTATTATCTGGGAAAAAGTCAGAATATGCTAAATCTGAAGAACAAAAGGGAAAAATTCTCAGTGGAAATTTAATGGGAGAAATCTTAGTTAAAGAACAATCTTCGACAGAGAAAAAATATCTGCATGATTATGCTTACAATCTTTTTGAAAATAAATTGAGTGAGATGGGGGTGCTCTATACTGTTCCACAAAATGTTACTTTAAATGATTTACGCGATAAATCTTTTGTAAAAATATCAGGGAAAATTATTTTTAATGATTATAGCAAAATGGCTTCTACGTTAGAGCAATTTAATGAAATAGGTGAAGCTATTGGCTATTTCAAATATAGAGAAGAGAATGAATCCGTAGCTGAATTGGCGAAATTACCGAAGAAAATTGCAGATAGAAATTCGAAGGCAAAAGCTACATCTTTGCTGAAAAGTTTGAATGTGAAGTATGCTGAGCAATTAAAAGCAGATGGGCTAATTTTAGATGATGATGTTGTAAATAGATTGCTAAATGTTTTGAAATTTAGCTATGATGAACAATTTGAAGTAACAATGCCATTTGCAAATAAAGAAATCATATTTTCTTCAATATTGAATAGAATTTATTTAAGAGAAAAGGAGGATATTTTAATTTCTAAGTATTCAAGAAAAACAGAATTTGAATTCACTGTTTTAGGAATAGTAACACAAGCAGGAAATGAAAATATAGAAATGTTTGATGAGGAAGAAGTAGTAGATGGTTTTCGATCTGCTATTCAAAATACTATTGATAAAATGGCTGGTGTAGAGACTTTTTTTACTGGTCGTCAGAGTTCGGAATGCCGTATTGAACCGATTGCAATATATCGTGAATTATAATTTAAAAATTTTACGCAACTATACACTTTTGAGCAAGCAGTTATTATACACAATGCTTGGTGTAATATAAAGTATATAGTACGTTTTATTAGTCTCTTTTACGTATTGATAAGAGTGAATAAAGGGTGAAAAATCACCCTTTATTTGTTACTATAATTGTTATGTCTCTACCATTGTTATCTAAACATTTACGTGAAATAAGCACAATACGGATAGATGGAGTCTCCCATTTGTAGAAGTCACTTAAACAATCGTCTTTACTTGTTGCAGATGTGTTAGCATCTGATTTAGAAGAAACATCGTTTCCTAAATTCTCGGATAATGAGTTTGTGTATTTGTCAATTTTATCCTTTAGTTTTACAAAATCCGTATCTTGTTTGTTCTCTTTTTCAAGATAGTTTAAGACATAAATACAAGCTCCATCCTCTTCTTTGGGTGGCACTTTCGAACCGTAAATATCTTTTATAGCAGAGTCAATATTATGATTTGTAGAGCATCCACATAGCAGAGCAATACATAGTATTAGAAATGTTATTTTATTCATGTTTTTACTTATTTTCTTGCAAAACTACCAAGAAATCCAATCACTCCAAACTATTTCACGACAATCTTTCAAATGTCGTGCTTTTGCAATCTTAGAAATAGCAAAACGGACTATCAAATACTACTTTCACAATTATTTTGCCACAATCAGCAGATTGTGTGTTTTTCGTTGATAAAAAACATCTATGAAAGCTTGTAACTGTGGTAAATTTATCAAGTAAAATAAGAAATATCAAACCTTTCGTCTATTGTAACGAATTTAATGAAAGAAAATTCTAATAAGGTTTGGATATACTGTAAATTTGAGTAGTAAATAATTAAAAATTAGAATAAAATGGGAAAGCTCGTATTCCGTGTGGCTTCGGATTGGCAAGAGGTCGTAAGATTAAGAACAGAGATAGAAAAGTTGAAACAAACGCTCCTTTCTATGGATTCGACCCAATCTCCTGATACATTTAAAAAGTTAAATGTTCAATTAGGAGAAAGTACTAAGAAAATGAATATCCTTATTTCTGATGCCGCCAAAGCTGGGGCAACAATGGAAAACGACTTCAAAAAGGGTATTTATGACGGTGAAAAAGCTGTTAATTCTCTATCAGAAGAAATTATCAAACAGAAAAATATCATACGTGAGACACAGAATGATGTTTCAATGCTTACTGAGAAATATAAGAAATTAGGAAAGTATGACTCTAAAAGACAATCTTTATCGGATGAATTAAACCGTGCAAAAGCAGCATTAGGAGAACAAAAGTATGCTCTCGGTGAATTGCAATCACAACAAGCACTTGCAAGATTATCTACTAAAGCCCTAAGAGATGAATATGCTTTATTCAAAGATGAGAGCAAGGCTGTTATAACTACCAATGAGGGGGTCGGAGTTTCATTTAAGAAGACACTTGCTGCTATTGGTGGAATCGCTATGCTGAAACAAGTTGCTTCAAATGTAGTTTCAACTGCTGGAATGTTTCAGAAATATGAATCTGTGCTAACTAATGCCTTGAATGGCAGTTCCGATAAAGCGAAAGCATATCTTTCTGACATAAATAGCTTTGCTGCAAAAACGAATTTTCAGCTTAATGAACTGACGGATGACTTTATAAAATTTGTCAATCGTGGTGTAACTCCTTCGATGGATGCCATGAGGAAAATGGGAGATTTTACCAATACAGTAGCAAAGCCCTTTGACCAGCTAACAGAGGCGATACTTGATATAAATAATCCAGAGCGTTGGAAAGAGTTCGGTGTTCGTGTTCAGACAGAAGGCAACAAGGTTAAACTCTCATTCCGTGATATGACGGTAGAATGTGACCGAACTGTTGAATCTGTAATGAAGGCTGTTGAACAATTTGGCTCGATGAAAGGTGTTGAAGGTTCTACGGAAGCAATATCGAAGACGATTGAGGGGCAAATGTCAAACTTGGAGGATACGATAACTACTGCTTTAGCGGAAATAGGACTTGCTAATCAGGATTTGATTTCTGGAAGTATATCTGCTGTCGATACTATTGTAAAGAACTATGGTATTATTGGTAAAAGTGTATTGGCTCTTGTGGAAATTTACGGTGTTTATAGAGCTGGGCTTCTGATAAATACTATTGTTGAGCAAGGTTCAGTGAAATCTATATGGGCAAAGATTACTGCAACTAAAGCTGCTACTTTGGCACAAGCCACTTATAACAAAGTTTTAATGATGAACCCTTATGTGTTGGCTGGTGCTGCTGTTGTTTCTTTAGGTATAGCTATGTGGACGTTAGCAGACAATACATCCATTGCTGAAAAGGCACAAGAACGTTTCAACAAGAAACAAGAGGAGGCGGCAAAACAAGAGCAAGAACGTAGACAAAAAATAGAGAGTCTTATCCAAAGCTCTCGTGATATTGCTTTGGCTGATTTGCAGCGTGGGCAAAGTTTGGCAGAATTACGCAAAGAATACCCAAAGATATTTGCCCAGTATGATATTGAAACAATCAAATTGGCTGACATTCTTAAGCTAAAGCAGCAAATAGCAGAAGAAGAGGCAAAGCGTGCAGGAGAAAAACGTGCTAAAGAGTTTTCAGATATTGAATCAGAAATTAAGTATTACGAGAATCTTTTAAAGTCGTTATCCGGGCAACAAGGTGTTGATGGCTATGTAAAGAAATTAAAAGAACTACGTGCAGAACGAGATGTCATGCTGCAAGAAAAAGGGAAAGGTATCTCTGAACAGTTCATTTCCAATCTTAAAGATGTTGATATTAGTGAGTTTGACCGCTACATCTCTGAGTTGGAGAAGCGTATCAGAGGAAAGGGGGAAAATGGAACTGTGAAACTTCGTTTGCCTATTGATATTAAGGGTACTTTGTCTGATGAAGCAATCTATAATGTGAAAGACATAAAAACACTTATAGATACAGCAAAATCAGTCAAGCAAACCCGAATTGATTCAGAGAAGAATAAAACCACCTACAAGCAGGATTATGAGAAAGCGAAGAAAGACTGGGATGATGCTAAGAAGAAACTTTCTGAAATAGAAAAGAATAAATCCAAGTTTACTTCAAAGCTGTATGAAGAAGCTAAGAAACGAGTAGAAACAACTGAAAAAGCCTATAAAAATTTGGGCGGTATTACTGGTAGTTCTTTGACTAAGCAGGAAAAAGCTGCTGAAAAGCAAAAAGAAAATCAGGAAAAGCTGGACGGGCAACTTCTTTCACTTCACCGTCAGAACCAACAGGATGAAATCAACCTGATGAGAGAAGGCACGGAAAAGAAGTTGAAACAGATTGACCTTGATTATCAGAAACAGATTGATGCGATAAGAAAACAGGAGGAAGAATGGAGCAAAGCCGGTAACGGTAAGCTGACCGACAAGCAGGCACAGAAAATTTCAGAAGCTTATACCAATGCCGAAAGTATGAGAGATAAAGATATTTCCGATGTAACTGAAGGACAGCTGAAAGCCGAACAACAGGCTTTGAACGACTACTTGAAAGAATATGGCACGTTCCAGCAGCAGAAATTGGCTATCGCCCAAGAGTATGCGGAAAAAATAAGGAAAGCACAGGAAGAAAACGGTGTTAATAGTGCACAAGTAAAGTTACTGGAGAAACAACGTGATGTTGCCATACAGAACAAGGAAACAGAAGCCATAAAAGCCAATATAGATTGGGTTACTGTGTTCGGTGAGTTTGGTTCCATGTTTTCCGACATGATAAAGCCTGCCTTGGACGAAGCAAAAAAATATGTACGGACTGACAAGTTCAAGAACTCCGATCAGGCAAGCCAGAAATCATTGATTGACGCCATCAGCCAGATGGAAAAGTCTTTGGGTGGTACAAGTGGAGTCAACTTCAAGAAACTTGGAGAGGATGTAAAAGCCTATCAGACAGCTGAGCAAAACCGCATCTATGCCGTAGAAACCGAAACGGACGCCTTAGAGAAACTTCAAAAGGCGCAAGAGGACTACGCCAAGGCACAAAAGGACGGAACAGAAAGCGAGAAACAAGCCGCTACAAACGCTCTTGAAACAGCGCAGCAGAATGCAGACATTGCGTCCGCCAACGTAAAGACACAGACAGACATCGCCAATCAAGCCCAACAAAATGTATCCGATACCGCAACCAAACTGAAAGCGAGCATGGAAAATATATTGGGAGGATTGCAACAACTTTCTTCGGGCGGACTATATGACGCATACAGTGGAATCATCAAGACGGTGAACGGATTCAAAGACGTGATAGGCAAGACGTCAGAATCTCTTAAGGAGGTCCCCATTGTCGGATGGATTCTGTCCATCATTGACGTACTCAAAGACGGATTGAGCAATCTTGTGGGTGGTTTGCTTGACGCTGTCCTGAATGCAGTCAGCGGAATTATCGGTGATGTCTTGTCAGGTGATTTATTCGTAACAATTGGAGAATCTCTGAAAAACGGGATAGGCAATATCCTCAATGCGATTTCTTTCGGCGGTTTTAATTCTTTGTTTGGTATTGGTGGTAATAAAAAAGAAGTCGAGGAAGCTATTAATAGGCTTACCGATCGAAATGAAACACTACAAACCGCTATTGAGGATTTGACAGATGTAATGGAAGCCAGCAAGGGAACAAAGTCCGTTTCCGCGTATGCTGATGCGAAGAAACTGCAAAAAGAGACGGAAGAAAACTATAAAAAAATTGCACAGGAACAGGCTAGATACTCCAATTCCCATCATAGCTGGAACTACTATTGGGGAGGATTCAACCAAGAGGAAATCTCTCGTCTTAGCCAGCAGATAGGCAGAAACTGGAACGGTGATATATGGTCCCTTTCTCCTGAAGAGATGAAAGTGCTCCGCAGTAATGTTGATATGTGGGAGAAGATTCAGAATACTGGCAAGGGTGGTTATGGTGAGCGTTTGACTGACAAGTTGAATGATTATGTTGAGCAAGCTGGTAAGCTGGAAGAACTTACAGACAAACTCTATGAAGGTCTTACTGGTATCACTTTCGATGGAATGTTTGACAGCTTTGTGAACAATCTTATGGATATGAAGTATGAAGCTAAGGATGCAGCGGAAGATATAGCAGAGTATTTCATGCGTGCCATGCTGAGTAATAAAATCGGTGAAATGTACAGCGAGAAACTCGAAGAGTGGTGGAAGAAGTTCGGTGCCGCCATGGAGGATAACAATCTGACCGAAGTAGAGAGAGAAGCCTTGCAGGATGAATATATGAAATATGTGGAGGAAGCCATGAAGCTCCGTGACGAGCTTGCCGCAGCAACCGGATATGACAAGATTTCACAGGAGTCCTATTCCCAATCTTCTTCATCAAGAGGGTTCGGCACTGAAATGACACATGAAGATGTAGGAGAACTAAGCGGTAGGTTTACAGCATTGCATATTGCAGGAGAAGAGATAAAGAATCAGAATATCATTCAATCTCAATCACTTAATCTACTGACAGTAAAAGCAGATGCTCTACTTTCCATAAATACGGAAACAAGAAATATTGCTGATGATACGCGGGATTTGATAGCGCAATCCTATCTTGAATTGGTACAGATTTCAGAAAATACAGGGGCAATCGTCAAACCTATTCAACAGATACAAAGAGATATAGCAGAAGTTAAAAAGAATACAGCAAAATTATAGTCTATGAATGAATTATTAATTAATGACGAAAACGCTTACACGACATGGGGTGTGAGAATGGGAGAGGGGGTTCTTGATGCTATTGGGGCATCCGCTCCCATGAAGGATTTTATTGAGAACAAAAGCAGACTTGAACATGGGAAGCGGGTAATAATCAATAATCCGAAAGTCGATGAGAGGGAAATAACACTTTCTTTTACAATTGAAGGAAATTCCCAATCTGATTATCAAGCAAAGAAAAAAGCTTTCTTCGATGAACTTTATAAGGGCAAGGTTGATATTCAAGTCTCGGCTAATAGTAGCGAGATTTATCATCTGGTTTATCTCGGTAAAAGTATCACTTACGCACAGAGTTTAGACCGAACTTTCGGAAAAATTTCAGCCAAGTTCAATGAGCCGAATCCGGCCAACAGAACTTAATTCACGACATTGGTTTTATTGTCGTGTATGTGAGTGCTCAAAATTGGGTACTCTTTTTTTTATCTCCGAACTTTGAAGACATGAAACAAATCGACATCAAAGACATATCCGGTGCTATCCAGCTTACAACTCTGATCAATGAAGGCTGCAAGCGTAAGTTCACTCTGATGAAGGAGGACTACATCATGTTAAAGTTCTCCTTAGAGAATCCCATATATTTCAAACTTGGCTCATACGTGGAGTGTGACTTCGGACTGTTCGAAGTGTGCGATTTGCAGAAGCCCGCATTCAACACCAATACCGCCGGCTACGACTATGAGCTTCAGCTTGATGCCTATTATTGGAAATGGAAAAACAAAATCTTCAAATATACCCCGGAGACGGCCGGACAGGAGGCGTCCTGGAACCTGACTGCCCCGCTTGACGTACAAGTCGGTATAGTCCTGAGAAATTTAAAGGCTCTTGGTTACACATACAAAGGACAGGATTTTGTTTTCTCCATTGACAGTACGGTAGAGAACAAATCACAACTGATGTCTTATGAGAACATCAACATTTTGGATGCCTGTTTCTCCATGGCGAAAAAATGGGATTGCGAGTGCTGGATAACCGGGAATATAATCCATTTCGGGCGTTGTGAGTTTGGCGACGCGGTGGACTTCGAGATCGAGAAAAACGTGCAGGAAATGCCACGATCTGAATCCCGGTCCACCTATGCGACAAGAATCTACGCTTTTGGTTCCACCCGTAACATACCGGCAGACTACCGCCCCATTGACGAGACCGTGGTTGTGAACGGTGTGGTGCAGCGCAGGCTGATGCTTCCCGAAGGCACTCCTTACATTGACGCTTATCCTGATATGACTACCGAGGAAGCCGTCGAGCAGGTGGTTATCTTCGATGAAGTCTATCCCCGAAGAACGGGCACCATGTCGGATGTTACTACCATCGAGGTGACGGACAAGGTGGAGAATGAGGACGGCACAACCACTGAGGAAAAATGGAATGCCTACCGTTTCAGGGATACAGGTGTTAACTTTTCCGAGAAATATATCCTCCCCGGTCAGGAGCTGAGGATACGTTTCGCGTCCGGGCTTCTCAACGGTCTGGAGTTCGCCGTGAAGTTCAATCCTGAGGGAAAGCCGGAGAAGCTGGAGGATGGCGGATGGAACCCTGAGGCACAGCTTTGGGAGATAGTCAGGAATGAGGACTACGGCAGACCACTTCCCGGCGATGTGCTCTTTCCCCAGGATGGAGATGAATATGTACTATCCGGCTGGGACAGCACGAAAATAACCGAACTGGGGCTTGTGGGTGCTGCAGAACAGGAACTGAAGGTCAAGACGGAAAAATACGCTTCCAAATCAAAGGTTGACCCGAGTACTTACGACTGCACGATGATGTCCGGTGACGCATACCGCGAGGACGGCATTCATAACCTCTACAGCATTGGTCAAAAGGTTAATCTTATTAACAAAGCCTATTTCGATAACGGAAGGCAGTCAAGGATTATCGGTTTTGAATTTAACTTGGATTTCCCGTTTGACTCACCTGTCTATACTGTTGGGGAAACCGCCTCCTATTCTCGTATCGGCGAGCTGGAGGAGAAGGTTGAGAGCCTTACCCTGAAAGGACAGACCTATACGGGCGGTGGTGGTAGCGGCGTGTATGTGATTGGAAGCCACGACTCAACCCCGGCGACAGACCATAACGTGTATTCCGCATTACGCTCGTTGAAAACTTTTCTTCGTAAAGATAAAGAAGATATCGCTAATGAGCTGATCACTTTTTTGAAAGGTCTTTTGATTGGTAAGAACGGTAGTGGAATTACTGTACTGGAAGATGGTACCTCTCAAGCCGTTGTTGACCGGCTTTATGTGAAGATTAAGGCTGTCTTTGATGAACTTGAAGTGAAAAAGAAGACGCATGTTGGTGGTGAGCAGATCTTATCTCCGGCCGGAATGAAGTGTGTCAGGGTGGAGGAACTTGATGAGAGCTACCGCTGTTTCTTCTTATCGGAAGTCGATGGTATTACAATCAATAACGAATTTACAGTCGGTACATTAGCATTAGCCCAAGAATTTAACATTAAAGAAGGAACATCTCACAATGTATCCAACCGCTACTACTGGCGTGAGGTGACAGGTGTAGGATCTGACTATATTGACTTGAGCAAAACCAATGCCGACAAGGACAGTGATATCCCGGTTGCCGGTGATGATATTATTGGCTTGGGACACTTGACGGACATCACTCGTCAGGCAGCTATAATCCTTTCTTCTGTTAATGAAACTTCGCCTTCCATTATTTTTTACCAAGGCATCAATTCTTTCGCCTTTGCCGGGAAAGAAGTCATCGGGCTGGGCTTTGACAAGTCCACCGGACACGCCTATATCAATGTGTATGGTGATGCCTATATCGGTGCCAAGGATGAGAGCACTTACATCCGTTATACACAAAAAGGCGGTGTTGATATCAAGGGTATGTTCCATATCGAGCAGGGTTCCACCGGATGGCGTAATATGGAAGGTCTTCCGGATGAGATACAGGTGGCGGCTGATCTGGCCCAAGAGGCCAAGGATGCGATAGACAATGCGGCTGTCGGCTCGGTCAATCTGTTGCGTAACTCCGGGTTTACCGGAGATTATGAGAGTGAAACATTGTCCTCTGATACTCAATTGTCTGCTGATACCGATTTGTATAGTAAACAATTAAAGTATTGGACGGGTGTGGCTACCGTATCCGCGGACAGTACTGCCGGCTCTGGGTATTCTGCTGCAATCGGTAGTTTGTCCCAATCCGTATCATTGATTAAAAATGAGAACTATGTTATATCCTTTAAAGCTAAAGGTGTGTCTGTGGCTGTTTCGTGTGGTGATTTCAGCACAACTCAGCCTCTTACGTCCGGTTATCAAAGATACACTTTCAAGTTCGCATTTAACGGTACAGGTATTTTTATGCTTAGTGGTACCGCAACCGTTTGTGACCTTCAGTTAGAGCGTGGGACCATCGCTACCGACTGGAAACCTTCAATTCTTGACAACGACAAGGCAACAGCCGGTTTCCAGTCAATCAATTATATCGCCAGTGCGATCAAGGATGGATCTGTGGATATTCTTGGTGGTCTGATATTGGCCAATATGATCCAACTGGGTAATTACAAGAATGGCAAGTTACAGAAGGTCACAGCCGGAGTTAGCGGCATATACAATGACGATGATGATGTGGCATTTTGGGCAGGTGGCACGTTACAACAGGCTATATTGACCGTGATGAGGTTTCGTAATGATCCGAATTATCAACCCACCGATGAAGAATGGGCGAATATGGCGAACTTCGTTGCCACTCATGGTGGCGATACGTTCCTGCGTGGCTATATTTATGCCTTGGGTGGTAAGTTCCGCGGTGTGGTTGAAGCCTTGGGCGGATTTTTCCGCGGAAAAGTAGAAACATCTGTTGACGGGAAACGCATTGTCATTGATCCGGATAAAAATACTCTTGAAATGTACACGACTGAAGGACATGCCACCTTGATATTAAGGTTCGACACATCATCGGACGGATGGGAATATGGTGATTTGATTTTGCGGAAATATGCAGGGGACCAATTGATACTAGAAACGACTGTATATCCGGAACGTATCAGAATACAGAATTATGTAGAAAATACGGATATCATTCTTAATCCCAATAACGTATCCTTCTATGGTTCTAAAGGCGAAACTCTGTTGGTTGGGATGAAACCGGTATATGACGGGGTGAGTGTGTCTAAGTATGTGGCCAATATTGAATGCAGTAATTGGCCGTCTAAAGATAACGTCAGTTCCGGGCAGGTATATGTGGAATATGAGACAGTAGAAGGAGTCGTGACAAACGGGACTTTAAAAGTAAAGAAGTGATATGGAACTGAATTCGATCAATAAGACAGGTACTTGGAGTGAGGCGGCAGACCGTCTTAACAACAACTTTAGTAAGACTTCTACCGAACTAGAAAAGGTCAAGCAGAACGGTATCCGCAACAAGGGATTATTTTCTACTCTTAAATTGCTGGAAGAGGCTGTTCCATCTCCTGTTGTGGGTGACTGGGCTATTGTGGGGGATACCATACCGGGCCCTATATATGAATGCAAGATAAAGGGGAAATGGAGTCCTACAGGCATGACAGGAGGTGGCGGAAGTGTTGACTTGAACGGATACCTGACAGCCGAGGAGATAGACGATGTAACATCAATATTATAAGAGTTATGATAAGAATTAATTATCAGTCCGATTTTAAAATCATAGAGAAGAGCCTGAATGGAGATATAAATACTCCCTTCCGGTTTACTTACCGCACAGTCCTGTCGGGGTGTGTTGTTGCGGAGTTTGACGGGCACGGGTACAAGAACTGCCGCAGGCTTGATGATGGTGGTCTGCTGGTCATTTTTGGCAGGCATGGACTACGTCCCGGTGCTCTGTCGGTCAAACGCGAATACTATCTTTCCGATGCTGATTTTGCCGATGGCATCTGCAATCTTGTATCGGTGGAGAATACAGGTGTTATCCTCGTTGCCGGAAAGACGGATGAGAGCACGGCGGAGATCATGTCCTATCCGGATTATGCCGCATACAATGCGGTGCAGAGCGTCCCTCTGTCAGAGAGGGAGTATGATGATGTACTGAGTGATTTTATACCTCCTCTGCCACCGGAAGAGAAATAATGATTTAATAGTTAAATAAATAGTTACATAAAATAATGATAGCTTAAGTTCCCCCGGAACTTAGGCTAATAACAGGAGATATTATGGTAAAAATGCATAAACTGACCAAGGGTGGACAAACCATTTATCCAGCTACCATTTATGACGCAGTGGTCAACCCCAAGACACGAAAGAGTCTGACTACGGAAATTTCCGAATTAGAAAGTTCCTTAAACGGCGGCGATACCGGATATATCAATCTCAATATCCATTCATGGGTAACAGGCCAGTGGACGGGAGAAGGATCATCATTGACTCATAATGATAACTCTTCTTATAAACGTAATACCGAGGTGAGTACTTTGATTAAAAGTGGTGCTATTTTAACAATGTATGAAGCTTCCGGAAAACAAGTGAAAATGAATGATTATGGCATAACATTCAAATTCAGGGGTTCCGCAAAAAACAAGGCGGAATGGAGCTGGTATGATTCCGGTAATGGTATTCTGATTGGAAATACTGACGCCGTTGAGATTTATATGACAGTTGAAACATCCAATGTGGAGTTTTTGAACGGGTTTGTGATTAAGGGGGCTTACGTGAAAGGAGCCGAGGATAAAATCAGTGAACTGACAGAAAGTGTGGAGTCTTTGGAACAGTCAACAACCGACAATATAGAACACATTTTTAATATTGACGAATCGGTTAACGGTGGTAATGTTGGACGCATATATATTAATGAGGATGATCTGGTTACCGGACGCTGGACAGGTGAGGGTAAGAATCTGAAAGCAGATTCAATGGAAGGATATTTGCGCACTAAAAATTTGTATGACATAACTTTGAAAGCCGGTGACTTGATTTCTGTATATGACAAGGCTGGAAAACAAGTAAAAGCCAACAGTCTCGGACTGAATATGAAGTTCAAAAACTCAACTAATACATCATCCATCATCTCCTATCAGGACAGCGGTACTTATTACAAACTCACTGAGGATGCGATGCAAATGGCATTTTTTGGCACTTCGGAGGCAGTTGAGAAGATTACCGGTTACTATTTCAAGGGATTTCGGATTAAAGGATTTGACGAAAAAATCAGTGATGTCAATGAGTCTATCCATAAGCATATTAATGATGTAAAAATCACTGATTTTTATCATTCTCTTAAGATACTTTTCATTGGTTCTTCCTTTGGGGTTGACACGATTAATTACGTTGGAGATATAGCGCATAGTTATAATTTTAATATTGTTATCGGCAACCTTTATGTTGGCGCTTCTGGAATTAAGGATTATATAACATTTTACGAATCCGACCGCAAAATATCCTACTATAAGTGGAATTTGAATGCCATTGCCTGGGAGAATGGCACCAGTACGGTAAAAGAAGCCTTGTCCGATGAAGCGTGGGATTTTGTGGTAATCCAGAACGGAGCATATCAATCCGCAGATGAGTCAACCTATTGGGATCAGGACGAGAAAGGGAATATTACCAAGAACTATGTGAATCTGTTTGCTGACATCATTGATAGATGTTGCCTGTTCTCGCATCCTGTAATCTGTTTCAACATGACATGGGCGTACAGCGTATATCATACGCTTTCATCATCGCAAGGTTCGAAGGACAAGTGGCTGAGTTTCGGCATTAATCAAAAACAGAGGCAGCTGGGTATGTATACGGAATTGTGTCGCTTGGCTCAAAAGGTATTGCAACATTGCCCGGAAGTAAAATTCGTCATCCCTTCCGGAACAGCCGTACAAAATGCCAGAGGCACGTCTTTAAGGACCGACACGACCATACAGGGAGTTGTGTCTCAATCCAATCCGGAAACGGGCACTCCTGTAACAACCGTGGTCCCAACCATAGAAGAGGCTGAATCAATGACTGACTTGAATCAGGCTGCGGTAGATTTTCCATTTATGGCCGGTAAGGATAATAATTTTATGAACTGGCATTATGGTACAGATTTGAGCAGGGACTGTCTGCACATGACAGAAGGGATCGGAAGATATCTTGTAGGAGGAGCCTTATGGCAGATGATTGGTTATAAACTTAGTCGCTTAAACTTTACAGGGAATACATACCGGACGACTAAGGAAGACAAAACGAATTACAGAATCATAGCGGTTACTGACAGAAGAGCTGATATCGCTCAAAAATGTGTGATTGCCGCATTGGATAACCCGTATGGGGTTTCAGACATTATGGAATAATATACTTATGATACGAGAATTAATCACCAAAATAATGAACCATCTGTCCGTAGAAGTGCATCCGGATGCAGAATGGTTCTAGAATGTTAAAGGGTGCACTCTTCAAGAGAGTCATCCTTTAAATAGTCATTGCTTTTTAAAAGCATTTATGCCAATAGATATAATTTTATGATCATATTTCATTATTTATTATATGCTTTATTAATTTTCAAATAAAGATGTACTTTTGTATCTCAAAACTTTTTTTAGAAAAGAGGGTAAATATAGTTATAAATTAATATATAATGATAATATGAAATCAGATCAACAACATACAGACCGAAGCCGAACAAAGAATTCCGTTCTTTACAAGTATCTTGATATTGAAGGAGCAAAAATGATGCTTTCAAATAGAACTCTCCAGTTTACTAATGCGATGCAATTCAACGATCCTTTCGACTGCGATCCCAATTTAATAGACTTCTCTAAAGTACCTTATGAAAGGTGTAAAACATGGACATCGGATATTATTGAATCGCTTGCATTTGACCAATATAGAAAGAATCGGGAGGACGTTTGGGTATGCTGCTTGTCAAAAGTCTTTGATTCGTTATTGATGTGGGCTTATTATAATAATCATAGAGGAGTTTGTATCGGCTTGAATATGGAGAAAGTGGCTAAATATTTCGATGCATCACTTGGACAGATAGTTGATAAACATGCTCATGAAGTCCAATATCGTGATATTATTGAAAAACCGGATTACTTCCAAAACGAAGAAGATTTCTTTCATTATCAAATGTGCACAAAAGCTAAAGTCTGGGAACATGAACAAGAAGCACGTATGTTTATTTTCAATCCTTTTCCATGGATTATGTTACCTGACCCAAATAATAAAAGTGATCTAGTAGACTGGAAAGAGGTAAGAGCTTTTCCTAGAATTGGAGGAGAATGTTTTGAATCCATATATTTTGGGGTAAACATTAACGAAAAAGAAAGTGGATTAATCAAGATTGCTAAAAAACTAAATCCTGATATAAAAGTGTATCAAATGGAAAAAAACACGAATGCCTTTAAATTAGATGCAATCCATATAAATGATGAATAATAAGTATAGTCTTCCACTTTTTGTCGTTTAAGTTGTTACCAACGGACTAACAGGATTTAATCTGCTAGTCCGTTCTTACAGCTTTCCGAGTTACTCTATTGTTATGGTAGATAATAATCCCCGGTTTCTATTCTTTCTCCCTCCACATAACCAAGTTCAAGCAAAGTATTCCACATTTTAGCAGCCCAAATATAGGATAATAAATTATTCTGATGAATTTTATCACTGCCGGGCCAAAAGAGTGTTTCATAATCCGATGCTGTATATTGACCTTCTATAATACCTAACGCTTGTCCATCATAAACTGCTTGTCCTTGAGTATAAGCGCGAAGATTGATATATCTTGCACCAAAACATTTATTAGCTTGATATATTAATTTAGCATTTGTCGCAACTAAAGGGGTAGAACAAACAATATATTTCTCAGAAAAATTATTAGCAGATGACCTAACCATATTAGCCCAATCTTCTTCTGATTCATATCCAGAATTCTGACCTGTAAACCATATATGAGGATAGTCCTTGTCGTCATACAATGCAGCGTCAAAAAACACATTGCCTACACCTATCTTGGTTTCTCTTCCTTCTTCCAACCTTGTAAATTCATACAATAAAGAGGTAGCCAAACTATCAAAATAAATTTCCCCTTGATTGATAGGCAATAGCTCACTGCACTTGAATAATTCAGAGTAATGATATTGTCCCTTACTGTCTATATAGCCATCTCTTGTTGTATTGGTTTCAATATCTACTGTATCTTCATTTATTGTTATATGCGGTTCTCCAACATTTGGGTTATTTATTGTAAATGCGTATTTTGTTGCACTAGATGGTATTGAATGAGTACCTGTCTCGGATAGACTTTTTATAAATGTTCCATTCTCTGTATAAAATGCTATACCAACAGCGTCAATGGCTTGCTTTGCCAGTTTCCCTCTTATTCCATTTATAACTACTTGTACATTCTGACCACTAGATATACTATTATAAGGTGTATCTTGATAATTTCCGTCACTTTTTATCCATGCACTTTCTAAAGCACAAATGACAGTGCCGTTAGCTGGGATGGTAAATTCACCTTTAACCCTTATACCTATGCCTCCTGCCCTCGTTAAATTGCCAATAGTTTTTTCACCTCCTTGTGTATGCGGAATTAGTTCATAACCTCTGTTTTTTAATATATTACCTAATTCGTATCTTATAAGAGCCGTATCATTACCACACAGTGAATCTCCTACTATAACAACTCTTTTAGGCTTAGGCTTTTCAGAAGAGATTCCTGCTTTATAAACAACGACACTTGGTTCCCCAACAGCAATAAATTCATTGTCTGAAGTGGATTTTGTCTGTAATATAAGTTCTAATTTTGTATATTGAGAATAATCCGATGTATTGATAGTTACCGGTCCTGTTCCGTCTATTAGTTCATAAATTACATTATCATTCCCATAAAGAACAAGAGATGACAGTTTATCTGCACTATTAGAAATACTAATATTATTTGACAATCCTTTAACGGTAACAGTATCATAGTCAGAAATATCAAATTTATTAGAGCTCCAAAGTTTCTGGACTGAATTATAATTTTGTTCCTTGCCGTTTGGTTGATTCGTTCCAGTAAGCCATCTTCTTTTATTCCAAACAAATGATGAGAAAATATCCTTATTATCAACCCCTTCTATTAAATTATATATTTTGCCTATATCAGAAGAATTTTGATTAACGCCCAATGACAATTTGTCAAATTCATTTTTGGATGCGATTGTACTATATATTATCGCTCTTACACTTGGTTCTCCAACAGCAATAAATTCATTGTCTGAAGTGGATTTACATTGTAAAATTAATTCCAGCTTGGAATATTGAGAATAGTCTGATCTATTGATTATATTTTCATTGCTTGCATCTTTAATTCCTTTAATAAGGATATTATCACCATAAATACATATACCATTTAATGTAGATGCACTTGTGCTTATAGACGAGCCATTTAATAATCCATCGCAAATAATACTATCATATTCTGAAATGTCAATTCTTGCGTACCATATTTTTTGAGTAGCATTATATTGCAATTCTCCGCCATTAGGCTGATTTGTTCCTGTTTCCCATCTTTTTTTATTCCAAACAAGAGCATCTACAACATCCGTTTCCGATCCTTCTATTTTTTTTAACGAAGATTGGATAGGTATCAGTTCTTCTGGTTTAACCACCTTGGCTTTGCTATTGGCTATAACTGATGGAATTATAGAATTATCTTGTTTTGCTTGAATAATGATGTTAATATTGCTTCTGTCGGAATATTTATCCATATTAATAACCGCAGAACTACCCCTCAAATATTCTATTTGTTCGCTACCACTATAAATACTAATTGAAGGGAAAATATCAGAAGCGTCTACTTTTTCTGATAGTCCTGACATTTTTAGAGTATCGTAATATCCTACATCTGTCAATTTGGTATGCTTATAATTTTGTTTTTGAATACTATTACCCGCAGACGAATTTGTTTCCCAATCCCATGTGCCATCTATCCATACTGTATTTTCTGTTATAAGATCTTTATCTATAGAGCCTTCTATTTGTGTCTTTAAATAAATTTCCTCATTTTCTAACTCTGAAAGTTCCGTAGTCAGACTTTTTCGTGTATTGGGGTTGACCACCGCATCATAGATGGTAGCCGGGAATATGGTTTGTCCACCCTTGGTCAGTTTATGCATTTTTACCATAATATCTCCTGTTA
>ERZ652156.136-NODE-136-length-25807-cov-9.73878_pt1 | contig 25807 bp, 29 predicted proteins | sample MGYA00514760_ERZ652156 | MGnify/ENA metagenome assembly ERZ652156
ACTGAGTCCCTGCCACCGGACAGCAACGGCAACACCACTGTGCTGACCTATGACCACGGCCAGATGGCGGTATATCTGCTGGGTCACGTACAGGCCGCACTGACCCGCACCATGCAGCTGGGCCGCCAGCAGCGCGTCGTTATCCTGGGGCCGCAGCGCGTCCTCGGCGCCATGGAGATTCAGCAGATCGTCCAGCTGACTTCTTACCAGCGCCCTGGTGGTGGTACAGACACCGTCGGCGGCACGGTGAAAGAAGTGCTGAAAGGTGCAAACGTCCAGGTTGACTGGGTGTATGACGACACTCTGATCGGCGCTGGCGCTGGTGGTACCGATGCGGTAGTGATCACCATCCCTGAGGTCGAAGTGCCGATGGTCAACTCTACCGTGAACACCAACGAATTTGCCAAGCTGACCCCGTCTCTTGCCGCGAACGCGCTGATGTTTACCGATATGGCCGCGCCGCGTGAGATTCCGACGCCGATCGCTGGTGGCGCCATTGATGTTCTGTCCGAAATGCGCTCTACCGCAGGCTGGGCAGTTCGTCCGGAAGCAATCACCATCCTGTCCATGGCGTACAGCGCCTGATCCATTCTTTGAAGTGGTTAAGCCTCTGCCGGGGAAACTCAGCAGGGGCTTTTTTACGAGGGTAACCAGTGAAAATCATTACTCAGTGCGACATTCAGTCAGTCTTCATGACAAAAGAAGCCTGCGTTATTACCGGCAAGTTTGGTGAGGAGCATCAATTCAAAAGCGATGAAGTTTCCTGGGCCCACTCCATTAAACCCGGAATGACATACACCAAGTACGAAGATGGACACCAGACATTAACGGTCAATGAGGGGTAACCAATGAAACTCTATATCGCTAACACCACCAAGCAGCGCCAGATTTTCGCCTATCGCAAGCTGGAGACTGGCCGCCTTATTCAGATCCCGATTAACCACGGCGATCAAATGATGGTGCTGGATGGCTCAACTGAAGAAGTTGACGCAGTGGTGCAGCATCACCAGGTTTACGGCCTGGTTGACTCGACCAAGATCGACCAGAGTCAGGCGTTCGTCGGCCTGTGCTACAGCCTGAACAAGCCTGTGTCGGCAGCGGTAATCGAAAAAGCAATCCGCGATAACGATATTCACCTGACCCGTAGCGCCCACGGCCGCCGACAGGCATCCGTAGCGGCTCTGGACAGCTCTCTGCGAGAAAGCGGTACCGGCTATTCCGGCGAGATGGAAGTCAGCGCTGAGCAGGCGAAAGGTCGTGAAGACAGTGAAGATACCCAGACGGTTAACGAAACAATCGTCACTGAAAAATCCGGGAGCAAGAAAAAATGACAACGAGCCTGTCGGGATTCATCGAATTCGTTCGAACTGACATGGGCGTGACCGCCGCGCAGGTTCCCGACGACTCGCCGTCTTTCACCCTGGCGTATGGCGGCGCGGTTGAGTGGGTAAACCCTGATATCGCGTGCGTCACGCCGAGCCTGTACACCGTTGCTGTGTACAACCTTGGCGCGTCTTTCCTGGTCAACTACGGTACCGAATCGGTATTTGCTGAATTCAGGAAAACGTATGGACTGAACGATTTCAAGGCTGGCGTGATTACTGGTGCCGGGGATAACTCAACCAGCGCTCAGCGCCTGGTGCCGGACTTCTTCAAAGACCTGTCACTGGCTGATCTGCAGATGTTGCAGGACCCATGGGGTCGCCGGTACCTGATGATTGCCCAGCAGTTCGGCAGCCTGTGGGGGCTGTCATGATCACCTTCCACCTTGGGGTGATTGATGTCCCGTATGAAGACGAGAACACCACAACCGGAGACGTCGCCGAGTATCTGGAGGAAAAGTACCAGATCATGCAGACGTTTTTCGACAGGTACAGCAACGACATTGCTGACCTGATGGCAAAGGATATGGCGGAACAACTGGAAAACTTGATTGCAGGCTTCCCGCCGCAGAGTGACCCTTTTCGACAATCAATGTCACAGATTCATGACCTGTTCGTCGGATTCCTCGACAACGCCGAAATGAACGGATTGCCTGGCGTGCCAACGAAGCGCGCGCTGGAGGGTATTTCGAAGCGATTCAAGAGCGGAAAAGGGCCGAAACCTCGCCCTTCATTCATAGATACCGGAACCTACCAAGGGGCTATGTGCGCCTGGGTGAGCGGGGTGCTAAATGCCTTCCCTTGATGAGTTGCAGCAGACTGCAAAAACAGAGCTTAACGCCACGCTGACGCAGGGTCTTGACGACCTGAGCCGCTTTCAGGTGGTCACGTTCACGAAGTATATACGCAAGGTGCTGCCGCTCGACGGTTTCGTATTCTGGGTGAAGGCTTCTGTTCTGTCGGACGACCCCAGCAGCGAGCCCGATACGGTTGATGTTAAGGGTTATCTGCACCTGACGACCGAAACCATCCAGGACGACGAGCAGCTCTACGACAGGAACGTCGTGACGTTTACTGCGCAGGCGGACATCGACCCGTTCAACGATATCGGGTCTGATGTCCTGTATATCGGCGAGTTCTTCGGTATCCAGTTTTCTTTCTCCCGGCGCACCGGGCTGAACGAACCGGCCAACCTCTACCACTACACAGGGGAGGCAATCTTCCCCTACATGCGATCGCAAATCATCAACTCGGCCGACGATATCGACCTGTCGGACGTTGTGGTTTCGAGCTCATTGCCGGTATGGCTGACGCTGAGCCAGTACATGCCGATGTTCCCGGCCATGCTGTCGACGCAGAACCTGTCGCCGCCGTATGCAACGGTGAAATGTAGCAACACAGCGCCGATCGCCGGGAGCTTTTACCTCGATGAGCAACAGAACCAGTATCAGCTGGTTTCCGAGGATGTGACGATTTCCATCACCGGACTGCGCAATGCAGGAGTTGAGGATTTCCTGAGATACGTGCAGCAGTACACGCTCGGCGACGACGCGGAAATGGGCGTGATGAATATCCCTGTGGTTCAGGACGAGCGCGTCACGCAGAACGAGCTGAACATCATCGCCATGAGAAAAACCATCAAGTTCAAAGTCAACTATTACCAGCAGCGTATGCGGAACGTCGCGCGCAAGCTGATCACGTCAGCGATTCCGTCCATTTACCCGGAGAAATAAATAAATGGCAATTGTTAACATTAACGTCTCGGTGACCAACCCACCGAAGCCCTCTGAGCTGCTCAAATCCGGCGCGATGATCTCCATGGGCGGAACCACCCTGGCGGCAGGAGAGTATCAGCTCCTGACGACCAAAGACGATCTGAAGGCTATTACCTCGCCGGCAAAGACCATTTCAACAATCGCCTGGGCAACTGGCGTGGTCACCGTGACCCTGTCAGCAGCGCATGGGTGGACAGTTGGTGACACTATTCCGCTGGTTGTATCTGGCGTTACCCCGACAGCGTATAACCGCGCCGTCACAGCCACCGCGACCACTGCTACCGCCTTCACTTACCCGCTGGCGACAGACCCTGGCACGGCAACAGTTATGGGTACGGTGAAAACCGTAGCGGCAAACGAAATCATCGAGATGAACACCACGTTCTGGGCGCAGGGATCAACCCGCGCGGTCTACGTACTGGAGCTGGGTGATGTGTCTGTGGCTGCTGCTGTGGCTGCACTGGCCGACTTCATCGATGAGGATATCTCTCTGGGTAACACCTACCAGAAATTCTTCTCGTACCTGGTGCCGCGTGAATGGGGCGGTGAAACGACGTTCAAGACCCTGACAGGTCTGTATACCAGCCCGGCATCACTGGTTTATTTCTTCATCACCACTACCACCGCTACTTATCCGGACTGGGTCGCCACCAAGAATAAATCTGTGTGTGCTGGCGTGGAATCGCCAAATATTCCTGCTGGCGAGTTTTCCATGGCGTTCCCGTTCCAGTCCTCTCTGGCAAACGACCCTGGCTCGTCAAACATGGTGCCGCCGATGGCGTACCGATTTGGTTACGGGGTTACAGAGTATCCGGTCGAAGGTAATGGCACGCTGCTTAAACAGCTCCAGGACAACAGCATCAACTACGTCGGCACCGCCGCGGAAGGTGGGCTGAGCAACAAAATGCTGGTGGCAGGTCACATGCTGGACGGCAATCCGTTCAACTACTGGTATTCCGTGGCATGGACTGCAATCAACCTCGAGCTCGATCTGGCCAACGAAATCATCAACGGGTCAAACACCACTGTTAACCCGCTGTACTACGAGCAGAACGGTATCGACCGCCTGCAGCGCCGAGCGCTGAAGACGCTCCGCAACGGCATCAGTTACGGCCTGATCCTCGGGCGCGTGATTGGTGCTGGCCTGACTCAGCAGGATTTCAACACCGAATACGAGAAAGGCACGTATGCCGGTAACGCGGTGATCAACGCCGTGTCGTTCGCGAATTACACCAGCCTGAATCCGTCCGATTACGCCGCTGGAAAATACGCTGGCCTGAGCGCCGTAATGACGCCGCGCCGCGGCTTCGAATCCATCACGTTTAACGTGAACGTAACCAACTTTGTAGGGGCGTAAAAAATGGCAAACCCATTAGTACCGCAGGGATTCCTTAATCGTGTGCGCGGCGCGGTGTCGGTAACTGACGTACCTGCGCTGAACATCACCGCCTCTTACCTTGGCAAGGACGCCATCAGTATGCGTCCTGATGGCCCGGCGACGGACATTATCCCGACGCTTACCGGCACAGTAGGCAGCCAGGCGCCATATCAGCAGGTGACCGTCACCGTCCATCTGCTGCGCACCCAGGGCCTGAGCGACAGCTACAAAAACCGCTTCGCCACCGATACGGCTCTGGGCGAGGTGGTGATCACCCCTGACGCGAACACGCTTAGCAATTTCACCGTACTGAACGCTTATCTGGTGAACTTCAACGAACTGCCGTTTACCGGTATGGATGCCGGGTACGTGGTGACCATCAGCGGTTACATCCTGGCTAACGACAATATGTGGGTCTGATTGTGAAAATTGACAAAAAGCTCAACCTGGTAACAAACATCACCCGGGAAGACGGGTCAATCGTGTACCTGCATGTGACCCCGTTCCCGTATGAGGTGGTTGAAGAGCATTGTCTGCTGCTGGGCAACCTGTTCACAAACTTCATCTCACAGGTCGGCGGCCTGGGCGCGGCGCGCGTTGCCGCGATGATGCTCCGTAAAAAGCTCCAGCGTGAGCAGGAGCTGAGGGACGAAGCTAACCAGCAGGCTCCAACCATCGTTAACGAGATCCAGCGCCTTACTTCAGTGGTCTGGAATGACGGCGGCACATGGAAAACAACATCATTCGACGCAGCGATGAAGCAGGGGATCATCTCCCCTGACGAATACCGCGAAGTTGAAGGTGAGGTGGTTTTTTTTATGGTTTCCTCTGCTATTCAGAAAGCTCATCTGATCGCCCCGACGGTGGGCTCAGTGATCGGCATGTTCGGTGGGCAACTCGTATCATCGAGCGTTACGGCGTTCCGCGATTCCTTGCAGACGTCGAATCCGCCTACCGATACCCAGACCCAGAATGCCCAGCCGGAAACGTCGCATATACCCTCCTAGACTGGGCGTCGAATGAGGGTTTCTGGCGGGTGATCAGGGAAATCACAGGCGAAGAGTTTGCCAGCCCGGCGCAGTACCGCCAGCGTTACATCATTTCCGCGCTAAAAGACAGGGGTTCCTTCAATGGTGGCTAAGTCTATTGTCGATATTGACGTAAATGACGACAAGTTTGTCTCTTTTATGGAGAAGTTTAAAGAATATCAGGCTGCACTTGAGGAACTCCCTGAAGCATGGCGCGGGCTGGCGCATGGCGCCACGGATGCCACCAAAGAGACGGCGAAAGCAAAAACAGAGGGTGACCTTCTGGCTAAAGCTTTTTCGGAGGGGGCAAGCGCGATTCTGTCGATAAACAGCGGACTTGAGCGGCTTACCGACAGCCTGGACCGGGCTAATAAAAGTCAGGAAGACTTCAACAAGAAAACTCGCTCATCAAAGGGTTTTTTGAGTGATGCAACGAAAGACGCTAAGTCGCTGGCCGGGCACATCAGGGATGCCACCACAAGTCTGCTGTCATGGGGTGGCATCGTCGGCCTGTTCACTGGCGTGCTGGGTGTCGGCGGCCTTTTCGGGCTTAACCGCCTGGCGGCCACAACCGGCTCCCAGCGATTCACCTCTCTCGGGATCGGAACGAGTATCGGCGCGCTGGACTCGACAGCCATTAACTATCAGAAAGCGCTCGGCAACCCGACGGGAACACTGGGTGCCATCCGCGACAGTCAGATGGATTTGTCAAAGCGCTGGCAGTTCCAGGCCATGGGCATCAACAACCCTGATCAGGACCCGGCCAAACTCCTGCCGCAGATGATTCGCAATGCTCGAGACATCTTTGTCAAAAACGGCAGCACCCTGCAGGGAGCCAATGCCTACGGCCTGACGAACTTCTTCAGCCTAGATGACCTGAATCGCTTTAAAAATATGAGCGATGAAGAAATCGATGCGATGGAGCGCCGGGCGCAGAAGGATGCGAAGTTACTGCAGATCACCGATCAGCAGGCGCGGCAGTGGCAGGATTTCAACGTCCAGCTGGATTACAGCGGGCAGAGCATCCGTAATACGTTTGTGCGCGGGCTCGGTCCGCTAACCCCGCAGCTGAGCAAGCTTTCTGATGCGCTGGCTGGTGCCATTGATACGGTGCTGCAGTCGCCAGAACTCGGTAAGTGGATTGACGGACTGGCAGGAGGCATTGAGCGCTTCGGGAAATACCTTGCATCGCCAGAGTTCACCAAAGACGTTGACAGCTTCATGGCTGGCATAGAAAAACTTGGGGCGCTCATCGGTAAGGTTTACGACTGGGTTGTGGGTAAAACCGACATCTCCGTATCGGAGGTGACTTCCGGATCCTCAATACTGAGCAACAAGAAAGTTACGGACCCGAAGACAGGTCAGACTTACACGCCTGGATCTGAAGATGACCCTAGGGTGTGGGGATGGCTGAAGGGCGTTAAGCGCTTCTTCTCCAGTGGCGATGTTAAGCCTGTAGACCCAACCCCTGCTGATGTTTCAGCGAAGGGCAGGACGATCGCCGACCGGTTCAACAACCCGACAAATCTGCGCTGGGCAGAGGGGTACGGGAGCCACAACACGCAGAGCGGGAAATTTGCGGTCTTCCCTACACTCGATGAGGGCGTGCTGGCGTCGGCTAAACAACTGCAAATTTATGGAACCCGCGGCATTAATACTGTCAGCGATATAGTGAAAAAATGGGCCCCGTCGAACGAGAACGACACAGAGGAGTATATCCGCCACGTCGTTAAAACGACCGGCATTGGCGCTAACGACAGACTGAACCTCAACGACCCTGCAATTCTGGCAAAACTCATTTCCGCCATGTCCACGAAAGAGGGCGCCGGAAACCGGGTTAGCGAGGGCGCGGTTATCCAGATATTCAACAACACAGGCGGCAATGCCATCGTTTCATCATCACAGCTTGGAGTGACTGGATAATGGCATTTACTCGCGAACTCTATCGACTCGGTTTTGAAATATCCCCTGTTATCCTCTGCAATGGAGTTGCGGAGGCTATCCCCGGCGGCATGCTGCCCATAGTGGCGCTCACCCAGAGCGCCAGCTTTGTGACCGGGCTGATTGGTGGGGCAATCAACCTTACCGATCTGGATAAATATTTCTGTCACTGGCGGCCTGTTCTGGGCTCGACAATGGTCGACTACGACATTGCTAAATACCCATTCGCAAACCAGACCGTCGCGGCCAACGCGCTTCTGGCTCAGCCGTTGAGGGTCAGCCTGATGATGGACGCGCCGGTGAACGAGAATACCGGTGCCATGACCAAGCTTGTAACACTGAGCGCGCTTCAGGCCGTGCTTCAGGCGCATGCTAACCTGGGAGGCACTTATATCGTGGCCACGCCGTCGCTGATATACAACAACTGCATCCTGAAAACGGTTAAGGACAGCTCTACCGGTAATGACCCGCTTCCTCAGCGCTCCTGGCTCTGGGATTTTGAGCAGCCACTGATTACCGAAACCGCTGCTGACCAGGCCGTAAACAGCTTCCTCAGCAAAATTGACGGTGGTGACCAGAACAACAGCAGTGCATGGACAAACACTGTCAGCGCTCTTGGTAACACATCGCTCGGTGGATCGGTTACTGAAGCGGTGACAGGTGTGATTGGCAAGCTGCAGGGGGTATTTGGCATATGAGCACTGTCAATTACCCGTTTACCGGGCTTGAAAGGAAGAGCATGACGTTCGCTCCGGTTCTCGACGGGACGGTGTACACCTGTCAGATGAAGTGGAACATAGCCGCGCAGCGCTGGTATTTACTGATCACTAACAGCGCCGGGAACCCGGTGCTGAATACTGCTGTTGTGGGATCGACATCCGCTGGGGGAATAAACCTCCTGAATGGGGTGTTCGCATCGACGACCATGATCTGGCGTGAAAAGAACGGGCAGATTGAGGTAACGAGCTGATGCGCTATTACGAAATTAACATTTTTGATGGCGACACCTTAATCCAGCAATATTCCAGTCTGAAGAATGGGGTCTATAACCCAGGCGCGCTGATGGTCGAGTTCGACATCATGCGTTTTGGCGAATCCACGCCAGCAGGGGAAACCCATCTCACTGTATGGGGGATTGGCCCCAAAGACATGCAGCAGGCCAGACAGAACCTATACGGTAAGCGAATTCAGATCTTTGCCGGGATGTCGAAAGGGCTGCCGCTAGCGGGGGTGTGGGATAAAAAGCTTGCCATTGAGGGAACCATTTTTCAGGTGTTCGGCAACTGGCAGGGCACAGAGCTGCGGCTGGACTTCATCATTGTCGCTGGTCCGGTTAATACCACTGCCCGCGGGCAAATGGTTCCTCTTCAGCTCACCATGCCCTGGTCAATGGGGCAGAAACTCTCCGTTGCGCTGACACAATGTATCATGACGATGGGCGGATTTACTCCGAACATAAGCATCAGCGACAGGCTAACGCTGAATTACGATCGCCCCATGTTTTGCGGCTCCCTCGGTGAGCTGGCAAAAAACCTGCGGGCGTTTTCTCTGTCCCGCATCAAAGACCCAGGCTACACGGGTGTTGAGATTGCCGTGGTCAACGGCAACGAAATACGGGTGTGGGATAACGACTACGCCAATCACCCTGATCAGGGCTCTAAGACCAGCGCGACGGAAAGAAGAAAAAACCCCGTCCAGATAAAGTTCAATGACCTGATCGGCCAGCCAACGTGGATCAGTTTCGGCGTTGTCAGTGTCGTGTGCGTCATGCGCGCAGACCTGCAGACTGGCGACCACATCCTTATGCCTGAGAAGGCCAGACCGATGATTCAGGCGTCGTCTTACTCCCAGTTTCGAGACGACTCCGCCTTTAACGGTGAATTCGTCGTTCAGTCGGTGCGGTTGCTGGGTAACAGCAGGCAGCCAACAGCAGAGGCGTGGATCACCGTGATTGAGGCATACCCGGCGGAGGAGGTTAAGACAAAATGAGTGTTGACCAGAAGCTAAATTTCGGCCGGAACATGAACAGGTTCGCTGAGCAGAAATTTGAAGAGGCGTTCCAGGCTGCCGGGAAGATACTTCCGGCCAGCATTGTTGAGCAGAAAGGCAACATGGTCACGGTAGCCTTCGAGCTGCATGACACGCCATACGTTTTCCCTAATGTCACGATCCCACTCTTCGGTCCGCAGTACATTCGATATCCGATGCAGCCAGGAGATAAAGGAATTGTTATTCCCGCAGACACCTATCTTGGCGGCGTCAGCGGGCAGGGCGGTGGTATCGCCGACCTTACTCCTCCCGCCAACCTTAGCGCCCTGGTATACCTGCCGATCAGCAACACTGAATGGGAGGCCGTCGACGGGAACGTTGTCACTATCTACGGGCCTGAGGGAGTTACCATCCGGGACCAGGGAAGCAACACGACGTTTCTGCTAACGCCTGACAGCGTAACAATCGCTGCCGTGGACCAGTTCAAGGTCACTGTCGGCAGCACTGTCCTTACCCTAACGCAGGGTATGTGGAGCATCACTGGCCAGAGCGGGAAGTTGCAGGATTCAACCGCCAGCACCAGCCCGGAGATTATGCATACCGGCTGGGCGGCTCTGGTGACCTGGTTGAACTCTCATCTGCATTCAAACGGGAATGGCGGTTCAAACACTGGCGTTCCGACCACCACTTTCAACGGGAATATCACGCAATGAGAACCTACGGGAGAGATGCAAATGGCAAGTGGGTGCTGGTGGTGCCGGATGAAAATGGCTTCAATGACTCCATTTATCTTACGACGCTGATCCAGAATCTGAAGCTGGCGCCGCAGGAGTCACCATTTTTTGCAAATAATGGCATTCCGGCGCAGAGCTCGGTCATTCAGCAGGTGCTGCCAACCTACTATGTTGACAGGCTTCAACGGCAATTTAGCCAGTATTTCTCATCGCTGCAGATCGCCCTGGTGAGTGATGACCCACCCGTATACAACATTTCGGCGATAACGAACGCCGGTTCTAAAATTATCACAACGGTGAACGTATGAGTGATTTGTCCGTAAGCTATGACGCAGCCGGGCCAGTGCCGAAAACATCCGAAGAACTGCGCGCAGATTTGGTTTCCAGAGCCACTGAGTTATCACCCGGTATTACTACGGACCTCCCGGGCTCGCTGATTGAGGATATAGTCGGTACCGACGTTGGCGCGCTGCTCATTGCCGATCAGATCCGCGTCGACCTCATAAACTCTGTTGGCCCGCTTAAAGCGAATATGTACATGCTGAACCTCCTGGCTCAGCAGTCAGGTATCAGCCCGCAAAAAACTGAAGGGTCAACCACAGTTCCAGTGACCTTCTCGGGACCGGCTGGATTCGTTATCCCCCAGGGGTTTCTGGTCAGTGATGGCACCTATACCTATCAGATCGCCGACGCTACAATAATTTTGTCATCAGGTGTCAGCTCGATGGTAACTGGTGTTGCGACAAATACCGGGTCGTGGGCTGTACCCGCAGGATCTGTTAACCAGATACTGACCAGTCTGCCGTCTGACATTACCCTTACTTGCACCAACCCGGTTGCCGGCACCCCTGGCGGTGCTCCTGAAACTAACTTCGAGTTTCGCGAGCGCGTCTGGGAAGCTCAGATGTCGACCGTGCAGGGATATCCCGGATTTATCCGCCAGAAATTAACCGACCTGAGTGATGTTCAGGCTCGTCTTGTTTCCGTAGTCCAGAGCGGTAATGCATGGATTGTGATGTGCGGTGGCGGTGATATCTATGAAATGGCCGGGGCAATTTATAAGTCAGCTGGCGATATCAGCAGGCTCAAGGGCGCAGACCTGAATGTCACCGGGATCACCAATGCGAACCCTGGGGTAGTCACGACTGACATCACTCATGGTTTCAGCTCAGGCCAGGTGATTCAAATCACCGGCGTAACAGGGATGAGTGGCGTCAACAACGTCAACCTTACCATTACCGTACTGAGCCCCCACACTTTCTCTATTGGCATAAATACCACTGCCTCCGGGGCATGGACAGGCGGCGGAATTGTCACTCCGAACCTGAGGAATAACGTTGTCACGATCAATGACTGGCCTGATAACTACGTAATACCCTTTGTTATCCCGCTGCAGCAGCTGGTGACGATTAAATTTGAGTGGGCGACTGAAAGCGCCAACTATCTGACTGACGCGACTATCGCCTCACTGGTTTCTCAACCGGTTATCAATTATGTGAACGGGATATTCGCCGGAAAGCCGATGAATATTAATAATGTCAAGGATGTCTTTCTTCAGGCGATTAACAGCACGCTGGATATGAGCCTGATTTCAACACTGAACGTTATTGTTACGGTGAATGGTGTAATCACAGGAGTGGATGCCGGAACCAACATTATCAGCGGCGACCCTTACAGTTACTGGTTCATTGCCTCTGACGGGGTTATCGTGGACGGAATATAATATGCTTGAAGATATCATTAAGTCTTACTTGTATACGCAGTATAACGACGATGATGATCTCCAGGCATTCGTCAGTGCGTATAACGCCATGGCCCAGGAAATTTACTCATGGATGATTAACGCCAACCTTCCGATATTTGTCGGAGGGTATAATGCTGGTGACCAGCTAAAATGGATAGCCAGAGGGATTTATGGCGTAAAACCGCCGGTGCTTATAAGTGGGAAGCGAAGCGTTTATGGTCCATACAATGCCATGTTGTTTAACCAACTACCATTCAATGGGCGGAAGGTGGTAAATCAGTCTGAGCAAGTTGTTGTCTCTGATGATCTGTTCAAACGCATAATGACATGGAATTTCTACAAAGGTGACGGTTACTACTTCACCATCCCATGGCTGAAGCGCCGAATCATGAGATTCTTGACCGGAATTGATGGTGTAGATGTCGTTAACGATCAGCGGTGGAGTATTTCAGTTCTATTCTCCGGGGCAGGCGCGAGCATATCAATAATTAAGGGGTACAGGAAGTTAACAGACGCCTCCATGTTTAATCACTTCACTTATAACTCACAGGCTTTCAATCAAAACAAAAGCATCTTGATAAAAAGCACAGACTATGAATATGCATCTCTGTTCAAGCAGGCCTTTGACAGCGGCCTTCTTCACATGCCTTTTTACCAACCCGTGAGCGTGACTATCATTGGGTGAGTGGTGTACAATTATGCATCACTCACAGAATGGCCACGAAAAATGAAAAGGATTATTTTATTAATTTTAATTTCTATTTCAATGTATGGTTGTGGAGCATATGAACGCGGCAGGGCTGTTACATTAGAGCAAAAAAGAGATGTTCTTTTAAAAGAAAGCCCGAAATACCCTCCTGGTTATTTAACAAAAGATAAGGTTGATCTTTACACAATAAGAAATGAACTTGTTGCTAGTGGTGGCGAAACACAAGATTTTTTAAAAAAATTAGTTGATAATTGTTTTGATTCAAGCATGTATTTCTGCACATTTGAGCAATATTATGATGCTTATGATAATTTTAAGAAAACAAGAGAGAAAAACGAAAAAAGAAAGCAACAAGTGGCTGTAAGTAAAGGTGATCTTTTTTACTGTAAAGTGGATTTTCATTTACCAGATAGAATTATTGATAGTAGTAAAATTCGCGTTGGTGTAAAGGACAATGTTGATGTTGTTGGTTTTGTTTTTTCGAATGGATATCAGATTATTTCACCAGAGCTTAAGGACATTGATTCAGCATCTGGTGAAAGAAGTGGAATGTCTCCTGGTGGCTCATTAGTGGTCAATGCAAGTTATGATGGTAGTAGTTATTTGATAAGATTGTTTGATAACCATTTGGACACCGAACCAAGCAAAGATGCCATTCGTTATGTTCTGGATTTAGGATCCGCTGGTGGAATTGATATATTTGATTGCAAAAAGGCATGAATTTTATAAAAGCCCACTCAGGTGGGCTTTTTGCTATTTATATTTCCCCTTCAAAAACTCAACATGGTCTTTCAAGATGTTAATGTGTTCATTGAGGCTGTTTATGTTATTTTCCATGTGGGATATGGTTTCCTTTTGTGCCTCAATAATTTCATCCTTCATGCTCAGTAAGTATTGATAATGGTCTGAAGTCTCCTTCGTAAGTTTGCTTTCGCCTTCATCGGGTTTTGAAAATGAACTTTCGAGTATTTGAACGATTTCAGCGTTCGTAGAGCGTCCATTTTCCTTTGCTTGGGCTTGGATTTTTTCCTTTAAATCTTCAGGGATCCTCACCCCGAGTGGGGCTATCAAGCTGGCACCTTTCATGCTACATCCTCAAAATCAACAATCTACATAATGTAGTCGAAAAGTATTTGACATGATAGACACATGCTGTAATTATAAAACTACATAATGTATCTTTTAAGTAGGAGAATGGCATGCACAACGCAAGAAACATCCCACCAACAGGTATTCGATTTCCTGATTCATTGAAGGAAATTCTGAAGAAAGCAGCAAGAGAAGAGGGTCGCTCTGTAAACAGCGAGGTGATCAAACGTATAGAAAGAAGCTTGAAAGAAGATGGCTTTATCAAGGCATAGAAACGACGAAGCCCCAAAGGAGGCAACCTTCGAGGCTTCAATATCAACAAATCTAATTGGGAAATATTGACATGACAAGTATAGCAATTCTTGAGGCAGTTAACACCTCTTACGTACCGTTTAACGGGCAGAAAATCATTACCGCCATGGTGGCAGGTGTAGCATACGTAGCGATGAAACCAATCGTTGAAAATCTCGGCATGAGCTGGTCAACTCAGGTTCGTAAATTGACGGCCGATAAGGGTAAATTCAACTGTGTTCATATGAACATGGTTGCCACGGATAGCAAGTTGCGTGATGTTTTGTGCCTTCCACTGAAGAAACTCAACGGATGGCTGTTTAGCATTAACCCAGAAAAGGTTCGCGCCGACATCCGTGACAACTTGATCCAGTACCAGGAAGAATGTTTTACCGTTCTGCATGACTATTGGACGAAGGGTGAGGCTAAGAACCCGCGAAAAGCTAAAAAGGCGCTGCCCGGTAAAATCACCTCCGAACAGCAGGAGGCGATCAAGCAACTGGTAATGACTCGCGGTAAATCGCTACCGAAAGAGTGTCAGGCTAAAGCGATGATTACCATGTGGTCCTCACTGAGATCCCACTTTGGTTGCAGTTACAAAGAAATCAGCGACGACCAGTTTACCGAGGCGCTATCTATCGCTGCTCGCGTACCACTGGAAGGCGAGTTTCTTGGAAAGCAGCCGGAGCTGCCAATGCCTAAGCTTGACATAAGTCTTCCTCTCCAATGGTGGATTGACAACAACCCGGTGGTTCGCAGTGGCAACCTGTCATTCGGAAAATCAGCATTCGCCCCGTCACTGAGCGTCACTATGCCTATGCTGTGTGGTGATAATTCAACATCGCCAGCCATTCGCTTGATCAATATCCTTGAGGAGGCCGGATTTGACGTGTCGGCACCTAAGGCTGAAATTGTAGGCATGCGCAGTCACCTGGCAAATGTTGAATATGGTATGAAAGCTATTTCTGATGCTTGCCGTCGGGCAGGAAATAAAACCATCTCCTTCCGCGGCGCTAAAGCGGAATTCGTAATTAACTAACAACCATCAACTAAACCCGCCTTGTGCGGGTTTTTTATTGCCGAAATCCCGGAGGATAAATGGCACTTACACTTTTGGCCGCCAACAATGCACAAACAGTGCTGGCAGCAGGCATTAGCTCCAGTGCAACTTCAATGACTGTAAATACCGGAACCGGCGTATTGTTTCCATCGCCCGTTTCTGGTGCCAGCTTTTTCAAGCTTACTTTAATTGATGCCGCAACAGGGCAAATAACCGAAATCGTTCATGTCACAGCACGTTCCGGCGACACTATGACCATCAGTCGCGGCCAGGAAGGAACGACCGCCCGGGCGTGGTCTGCAAATGACATTGCAGCAAACATGATGACAGCCGGAACAATTGATTATCTCTTGACGAATCTACAACCTCTCGATCCAACATTAACCGCTTTAGCGTCCCTGACAGGAACGGCCAATAAGATTCCGTATTTTAATGGCACTGACACTATGGCATTAACTGATTTATCAGCATTTTCAAGGACCATTCTCTCGAGTACTGATTCTGGTTCTATGCAGAGCACGCTTGGTTTAACTTTTTCCGGAACGACATTAAACTTTGTATCTCATGGCCCAGGGCTAATGATTCAGCAAGGTGGGAAATTTACCGCTAACTCTTTTGCTGGTAACTATGTTGTTGTTAACTTCCCTCAGGCATTCCCCAATGGATGCGTAGCCGCAACTGCTATTATCGAAGATGGGAACTACAGCCAAACTCCTTTTGAATTATCAATTGTACCTACAGCAACAAACATGACAGTTGGGATTTTAAGCACTGGCGGGAGTATCTTCTTTAACGGTCGTTCAATTAGATGGTTTGCGGTGGGGTTCTGAAATGGAAAATAATGATATTTACTTCAGCAAGTCAAACAATACATTTTATCTGTATGACCTAAAGCCGCGTTATGACCTTGCAGGAACATGGCCACCTGATGCAGTTTTGGTTAGCTCAGAGGTGTATAATGAATTCACTTCTGAGCCGCCTTCAGGAAAGGTGAGAGGGGGAGATGAAAATGGAATGCCAGCATGGGTTGATACTCCTGTACAGCCTAATTCTGAATTGAGAAAAGCAGAACTGGCCTCGTTGAGTAACTCTTACAAAGAAGAAACTTATTTATTAAATATGGCATGGCTAGCCGCCTCGGTTAACGATGGCGACAGTGAGCAACCAAAAAAAACCATAGTTGAGGCTCAACTTGATGCCTTGAAGTTAAAGTTTCAAAATGATAGGGCGGCAATTATTGCCAAATATCCAGTTTAATGGAGAAAATCATGTCAGATAACAGTGCCCCAACAACAAATAATGACCAATCCTCAAATACATCCTCAATAAGATTTTGTCCTATATGTGGTGCTCAGATGTACCAGGGGATGCGCTATGGTTTCAAGTGCTGGATTTGCCCTGAGTGCGATTTTGATGAGCCGGCGTGATCCTCTCAAGCAAAATATATCTTTGTAAAACAAAGAGGGGCGTTTGCCCCTCTTATTTATTTAGATACCTGCTTTTCAACTTCCTCAATAAACCACCTTGAGCCTTCTGGCGTAAGGTGAGCAAAGTCAAACTGCACAGGGTAAGATTTTTTATGACCTATTATTGCCTTGCAATAACTCTCCGTGCACATCGTATCAAGTGGTGAAATATAAGTAATCGAGTTATCTTTCGCCAGCTCCGCATCCTTGCCTGGAAAACCCAGAAAATGGAAGGAGGGAGCCGTTAACGTTGAAGGACGAAGTGTCCGATACATCGCGGCCAGTGTTTGGGGTGATCACCTACAGCATCAACGATGCGCGCTCGGGTGAGTTCGACGACTGCCCGGTGATGTAATGGGGCATGGGTGGGGCATAAAGTTACCGCGAAACGACGTTAGTTCATTGCACATGACAAACCGTATCGCGGCAACATAGCTGAAGTTACCGCACATCAATCCAACATCAAGCCACTTCGTTAAAAGACTTAATAGTCTCCAGATGAAGATCGCCTGCAGCACCGGGGTACCGAGGAACGGGATCAGCGTGATGACGTCTTTACTGCTCAGCGAGCTGCCGATCCCGAGCATGATCCCGCAGAACGAGAGGAGTGCCACGGGCAGCATAAAGGTTTTACCCAGTTGCTGGAAAAATTCCCACAGCGATATTTTTTGTGCTGCTTTCGCCGTCATAAAACGACTCCTTTATTGTTAAAATCAGTTTGCCTGCTTCAATGCTGCGAGAAGATAAAACGTTTTATCAAATTTTAGTGCGCGCTAAATCACATTCTCAGGCTTTGACTGGTAGTATAAAGATAACATATTGATAAAACGTTTTACCGATCTCATTTCAGGGAGTCACGCCAACACATGGCTGTAGCGAAAAAAATCACCATCAACGATGTCGCGCTGGCGGCGGGCGTTTCCGTCAGCACCGTTTCTCTGGTGCTAAGCGGAAAAGGGCGCATCTCTCCTGCGACCGGTCAGCGGGTTAACGAGGCGGTTGAGCAGCTGGGTTTTGTGCGTAACCGTCAGGCGTCGGCGCTGCGCGGCGGGCAAAGCGGGGTGATTGGCCTGATTGTCCGCGACCTGACGTCACCTTTCTATGCGGAGCTGACCGCAGGGTTAACCGAAGCGCTTGAAGCGCAGGGGCGGATGGTCTTTCTTCTGCACGGCGGTCGCGAGGCCGATCAGCTTCTCTCCCGGCTCGATATGCTGCTGAATCAGGGGGTGGACGGGGTGATCGTCGCCGGGGCGTCGGGCGTGGGCAGCGAGCTGTGCGAGCGCGCCGCCGAAAAAGGCGTGCCGCTGGTGTTTGCTTCGCGTGCCAGCTATCTGGACGAGGCCGATACGCTGCGACCGGATAACATGCAGGCCGCGCAAATGCTGACCGAACATCTTATTCGTCGCGGACATCAGCGCATTGCCTGGCTGGGTGGGAAAAGCTCGTCCCTGACCCGCGCCGAGCGGGTCGGCGGCTACTGCGCGACGCTGATTAAATACGGCCTGCCGTTCCACAGCGAATGGGTCGTGGAGTGTGAATCCAGCCAGAAGAAAGCGGCGGAAGCGATAGCCGCGCTGCTGCGCAGCAGTCCGACGATCAGCGCCGTGATTTGCTACAACGAGGTGATTGCTATGGGCGCCTGGTTTGGCCTGATCCGCGCCGGGCGTCAGAGCGGCGAGGGCGGGGTGGAAACCTTCTTCGGCCATCAGGTGGCGCTGGGGGCGTTCGCCGACGTCGGTGAAAACGCGCTCGACGATCTGCCGATCGTCTGGGCCACCACCCCTGCGCGAGAGATGGGCTACACGCTGGCGGACAGGATCATGCAGCGCATCGACAACACGGACGTTCAGGCCGGGCACCAGATTGTGGCGGCGCGGTTAGTGACGGTGAAATAATATCAGGTGGGTTGCGTCAGCGGATTGAGCAACAGTTCGGCTTCCAGCGCTTCCACAAATTTTCTTACTTTTGCCGGGATCAGCCGTGAGGTCGGGTAGACCGCCCAAACGGCCAGCGATTCCGGCTGGGCATCCTCAAGAACGATCCGCTCGAGTTTACCTTCACTGAACGCCGGCTCTACGTACCAGCGGGATAAATTGGCGATCCCCAACCCTCCGAGGCAGGCTTCGAAAATTGCCTCAACGGAGTTCGCGGAGAATCGGCCCGACACCTTTTGTTTGTAGCGCTGTTCACCCTGTTCGAATGACCAGTGGACGGTATCTGACGTGGTCAGACAGCTGTGTGCCGCCAGATCGTTAAACGATTTTGGATAGCCATTCGCGGCAAGATACGCCGCGCTGGCGCAGAGATCGCGAGGGTTGTGACACAGGCGATGGGCAACCAGCCGGTTATCGCGCAGCGGCGCAATGCGTAACGCCACGTCTATGCCTTTTCCGACAATATCAACCTGTTCGTCGGTGGCGAGTAAATCGACCTGCAGGGCGGGATGTTGCTGCATGAACCGGGTCAGCATGGGAGCAACGATCTTACGGCCAAACCCCGCTGAGGCGGTAATACGCAGGCGTCCGGAAAGGTGCGTCCCTTCGGGAAACAGATCGGCAAGCGCGTTATTTTTATCTTCCAGCAACGCCTGCGCATGGGGCAAAAAAACGGCCCCATCGCTGGTGGGTGACAGGGAACGCGTGGTGCGGTGCACCAGCCTGACCCCCAGTTCAGCCTCAAGATTATTAAGAGACCGTGACGCCGCCATGGCGCTCACAGAGAGCCGACGCGCGGCGCCCGCCAGACTACCCGCCTTGACGGCTTCGACAAACACTTCAACATCTTCCAGTTTCATTGCATCGATTTTCGTTATGCTGACTTATCAAAGTACATATCTACATTATTTATCGTTACGCTGCCATAGTCTCTTCACAACCTGAAAAATATCAATCTGGAGTGAAGATGAAAAAGTTGAAAACGGTTCTGGCGCTCAGCGGCCTGCTCCTGGCAAGCACATCGTGGGCAGATGCCCCGGCACAGGTGAAACAGCAGGTTCCGGGCTATTATCGTCTGGCGGTCGGGGAATATGAGGTAACGGCGCTGTTCGACGGCTATAACGATCTTTCGCCTGCCTTACTACATGGGCTCTCAGGCGACAAGGTTCGCGAACTGCTGGCTCAACATAAAGTTGATGCCGAACGCATGCCTACCGCCTTCAACGCCTTTCTGGTGAATACCGGTAAACACCTGGTCATGATTGACAGCGGGGGGGGCCACTGCATGGCGGAAACGGCCGGCCAGCTGGTCAGCAATATGAACGCATCAGGGTACCGTCCCGAGCAGGTCGATACCATTTTTCTGACCCACCTGCATCTTGACCACGTGTGCGGCCTGAGCGATGCAGAGGGTAAAGCATTGTTCCCCAATGCCACCGTCTACGTACCGCAGGGTGAGGCCGACTACTGGCTTGACCCCGCAAAAGAAGCGAGCGCGCCGGCTAATGCGAGGGAGTATTTCGCTATCGCCAGGCAAGCGCTGTCTGCGTATAAAGCCGCCGGGCACCTTAAAACCTTCGTCCCGCCAGCTTCGCCTGTCCCGGAAGTCCAGACGGCATATGCCATCGGGCATACGCCTGGCAGTACCGTTTATCGCTTCGCGTCGCAGGGAACGGCTATCAACTTCATTGGGGATTTGATTCATGCTCCTGCCGTCCAGTTCCCGCACCCTGAAGTGTCTATTCGCTTTGATGTCGATCCGAAAAAAGCCATCTCATCCCGGGCGCAGGAATTTAACGCGCTGGCGAAAGACGGTGAGTGGATGGCCGCGGCGCATCTGCCTTTCCCCGGTATCGGTCATATCACCGCCTGGCAGCAGGGCTATAGCTGGAATCCTGTCGATTACGGTCCTTATCAACGTGCGGCCAACGTGCCTCTGCTGAAATAAAGTGAGGTGACGAGCATGAAAAGTTACACCGTAATGGCAAACGGTATCCGTCAGTTTGTGGTTGAAGAGGGTGAAGGCGCACCGGTTATTCTCCTGCATGGTTTTCCTGAAACAAACTATGCCTGGCGCTACCAGATACCCGTACTGTCCCGGCACTACCGCGTGATTGCACCGGATTTACGCGGGTATGGCGAAACGGATAAACCTGCTTCTGGCTATGATAAGCGCAACATGGCGCGGGACATCCGGGAACTGATGCGTGTGCTGGGTTTACAGAAAGTGGTGCTGGTAGGGCACGATCGCGGCGCGCGCGTCGCGACGCGGTTTGCAGAAGATTACCCTGAGCTGGTGGATCGACTGGTGGTGATGGATAACGTGCCAACGCGTATTGTGGCGCGCGATCTAAATGCGTCGATTGCGCGTGCGTACTGGTTCTTCCTGTTTCATCTTGTGCCAGACCTGCCGGAAGCGCTGATTGCGGGTCGGGAGCATATCTGGCTGCGCCACTTTTTCTCGGACTGGACCTACAATCCGTCGACCATCAGCGGCGAGGCGTTTGACACTTATGTTCGGGCGTATCAGGCACCGGGTGCCGTGCGTGGCGCAATGGCTGACTATCGCGCCAACGCAGAGGATGTGGCGCAGGATATGGCTGACGCTGAGGTGAAAATTACTTGCCCGGTAATGTCGCTGTGGGGTAATGATTTTCATGCGGTCGGCAAGCTTTTCGATATGGAAAGCGTCTGGGCCGAAATGGCGGAGAACCTGCGGGCGCAGGGGATTGATGAGTGCGGCCATCTGCCGCAGGAGGAGCAGCCAGAGAAAGTGAACGCGCTTCTGCTGGATTTCCTTGCTGGATGGAAAAGTTAGCGGGCAATAAAAAACCCCTCATGCGAGGGGTTTTGCCGTTTACTGCTGCGGTGCCGCCGGTTCGGCTGGCGCTGCGGGTTCAACCGGTTCCGGCATCCCCAGCGTCGGCATACCAAACATGCCGACGAAGTCTTCCAGCGGCATCTTGTCGCCGTTCAGCGTTACCTGGCCGTTGGCGTACTGCAGGCTGGTGGAAATCGTGTTGTTTTCCACTTTAGTGATGCGGAACATCTGGCCCATTGCCGCCAGACCTTTCACCTGCTGGTTCGCCAGCTTGCCAGCGTCTTCATCGCCGTAGCCTTCCAGCTTCGCAATCTGGGTCATAAACTCGGTCGCCATATCCATCGGGATGGTCAGCTTGCTGTCGAGCGACTTCACGCTGCGATCCACTTCCTGCGCCAGCGTCTGCGGTTCACCCGTTGCGGTTGCCGGATCTTTCAGGAACAGCGACAGGTTAAAGCTGGTTTCGCCTTTGCTGTTTTTCCAGCTCAGCGGCGCAACGGTGATCACCGGCTCGCCTTTCAGCAGGACAGGCAGGTTGTTGAACAGTACCGCCATCGCCTGCTGCTGATACACCTCAGGGTTCTGCTGGAGTGCGGCATCGGTCAGCAGCGCCTGGCTCTCTTTGCTGTATTTCTGGCTAAACTCGTGCCACGCCTGGCCGTCGATATTGCCGATCTTCAGCGATAGCTTGCCGGTGCCCAGATCCTGATTCTGCACCTTCAGGCTCTTCAGCGTGTAATCCAGCTGCGTGTTGATGCTTTTACCGTCTTTGGAAACGTCGGATTTGCCGTTGACGTCCATGCCTTCCAGCACGGCCATCTCTTTTCCTTCAACCGCAATGGCTACCTTGTCGAGAGAGAGTTTCTGATCGCCGATACGCTCCTGGAAATCGGTCATTCGGCTGTTGCCGTCGGCTTTCAGGTTGTTGAAGGTGAGCTGAACCTTTTGGTTATATTCGTTCACGGCATTGACCAGGCCGCTTTCCGCTTCACCCGTCAGGGAGAACACCTTTCCGTCGCGGTCAGCGTCAAGTTTGAAGTGACCGCCGCTGAAGGCGACTTTCTCATTCTCTTTCTCGTAGTTCAGCGCTTTCAGAGCAATATCGGAGCTCGTGTCACCGGCATAGCTGATGCGGGTATTAATATCGAAAGGCGATTCATTCTTCGCCAGGTCAAACAGCGGTTTGGTGACGTCGTTATTCACCAGCACGGTATGAACGGACGCCATCGACGGGATCAGGTTAAAGGACTTCAGCTGCGCCAGCGGCAGCGGACCGTGGCTCACCACCTCGTCCAGCACCACGCTCTGACCCGGTTTCAGCCAGCCGTTTTCAGCACCGGCCACTGGCTTTACCACCAGCTGCATACGGCTGGTAAACACGCCGCGATGATAATTCTGGTAGCTCAGCTCCAGGCCCGCCTCCGGCGCGCTGCGCTTAATCTCTCCGTTAGCCTGCGCCACCATCTCAGCCAGACGGCCTTCCAGCTGTTTCCCGGTAAACCAGGAGGCACCCGTCCAGACCACGCCTAACGCTACAATCACTCCAACCGCTACGACCGATTTTTTCATTGCGACTATCCCTAAAATGAAACCAGGCGGTAAAAACCGCCTGGAGATATTAAGCCTGCATCTAGCTTAGCAAGAGTTGTTAAAAAATTCAGTAAGTGCTTAAAGCTTATTGAAAACGCGCGCCAGGCGACCGGCGCCGCTTACGCTGACCGGTGATTCACTGGCTGCAACGAATGCTGACTCACCGGGCTTAAGCACCAGACGCTGTTCGCCTTTGCGCAGCGTCGCTTCGCCCTCGGCGCAGAACAGAATCGCCGCGCTTTCCTGCGCGATGACGGCTTCGGCCTGGCTCAGGTCGTGCAGGGAAAAAGCAAAATCCTCAACCGGAATTGGGAAGTCCAGCTCTGCGCCGTTTTTCACCGGCTGAGTCAGCAGCTCCGCGGCAGGTTTCGCCACAAACTTCACGTTGGCAACCAGTTCAAGAATATCGATGTATTTCGGCGTCAGGCCTGCGCGCAGCACGTTATCGGAGTTAGCCATTACCTCCAGCGCCACGCCCTGAAGGTAGGCGTGCGGGGTTTCAGCGAACAAGAACATCGCTTCGCCCGGGTTGAGCTTCACCACGTTCAGCAGCAGAGGGGAGAACAGGCCGCTGTCGTCCGGGTAGAATTCGGAGATCAGGCGGATAGTCTCCCAGGGTTCACCCTGCTGGCTGCCCAGAGCCGCTTTCAGCACCGCCAGCGCGTGAGATTTCTCTTCACCCTGCATATTCAGCAGGCTGGCAAACAGCTGGCTCAGCGCGTCCGCGTTCGGGTTTTCAAGGAAGTGGGCGATAGCCTTGTGGGCACCCGCGACCGGTTGCAGCAGAGAAACGATCTCTGAAAACTCGCGGAACGCGTTCATCGCCAGGAACGGGGTCAGCGCAAAGACCAGCTCCGGCTTGTGGTTAGGATCTTTGTAGTTACGCTCGGCGGCGTCTAACGGAATACCCGCCGCGTTCTCTTTCGCAAAGCCGATTTCAGAGGCTTTCTTGTTCGGGTGAACCTGGATGGAGAGCGGCTGGTCGGCGCACAGTACCTTGAACAGGAACGGCAGTTCGCCGAAGCGCTGAGCCACCTTGTCGCCCAGCAGCGCGGCTTTATCGGCGTCAATCACGTCACGCAGGCTGCGAACCTGGCCGCTGGCGTCTTCAATTTTTGAGCTGCTCTTCGGGTGCGCCCCCATCCACAGTTCTGCCATCGGCAGGTTGTTCGGGTTCGCGATACCGTAGAGATCCGTTAACGCAGTTTTACTTCCCCAGGCGTAGTTTTGCACTGAGTTAATGAGTTTTTGCATTATCAAGCCCTGATTCAATTGTGGAATTAACTCCGGGTATTAAAGCAATAAACCTCATGGAAGTAACCTGTGGATGTAAAAAGTCGTACTAGTCTCAGTTTTTGTTAAAAAATTGTGTAGGATAAGCTGACTCGCTTTTAAGCCGGGCAGCGGAACATCTGCCCTGAATAAACAGACCGAAGCAGTAAGTGAGAGACCAATGTCGAATAAACCCTTCCATTATCAGGATCCTTTCCCCCTCAGTAAGGATCGGACCGAGTATTACCTGTTAACCCGCGATCACGTCTCCGTCTCTGAGTTTGAAGGACAAGAGATCCTCAAGGTGGATCCGCAGGCGCTGACGCTGCTGGCGCAGCACGCTTTCCACGACGCCTCGTTTATGCTCCGCCCAGCGCACCAGCAGCAGGTTGCCGATATTCTCAGCGACCCGCAGGCCAGCGAAAACGATAAATACGTTGCCCTGCAGTTCCTGCGTAACTCAGACATCGCCGCGAAAGGTGTTCTGCCTACCTGTCAGGACACCGGCACGGCGATCATCGTCGGTAAAAAAGGCCAGCGCGTCTGGACCGGCGGCGGTGACGAAGCGGCCCTGGCGAACGGCGTCTACAACACGTACACCGAAGATAACCTGCGCTACTCGCAAAACGCGGCGCTGGATATGTACAAAGAGGTCAACACCGGCACCAACCTGCCGGCACAGATCGATCTCTACAGCGTCGACGGTGACGAGTACAAATTCCTCTGTATCGCCAAAGGCGGCGGTTCAGCCAACAAAACCTATCTCTACCAGGAAACGAAGGCGCTGCTCACCCCGGGCAAGCTCAAGAACTACCTGGTTGAGAAGATGCGCACCCTCGGCACCGCGGCGTGCCCGCCGTACCATATCGCGTTTGTGATTGGCGGTACGTCGGCGGAAAGCACGCTGAAAACCGTCAAGCTGGCCTCAACCAAATATTATGACGGCCTGCCTACCGAAGGTAACGAGCACGGCCAGGCGTTCCGCGACGTGCAGCTTGAGCAGGAACTGCTGGAAGAAGCGCGTAACCTGGGCCTCGGCGCGCAGTTTGGCGGCAAATACTTTGCCCACGACGTGCGCGTGATCCGTCTGCCGCGTCACGGTGCCTCCTGTCCGGTCGGGATGGGCGTGTCCTGCTCCGCGGATCGCAACATCAAGGCGAAGATCAACCGCGAAGGCGTGTGGATCGAAAAACTGGAAAACAATCCGGGCAAATACATCCCGGAAGAGCTGCGCAAAGCGGGTGAGGGTGAAGCGGTTCGCGTCGACCTGAACCGTCCGATGAAAGATATTCTGGCGCAGCTTTCGCAGTATCCGGTCTCGACCCGTCTCTCGCTGAACGGCACGATCATCGTGGGCCGCGACATCGCGCACGCGAAGCTGAAAGAGCGTCTGGACAACGGCGAAGGGCTGCCGCAGTACATTAAAGATCATCCGATCTACTACGCAGGCCCGGCAAAAACGCCTGAAGGCTACGCATCCGGCTCGTTAGGCCCAACCACGGCAGGGCGTATGGACTCGTACGTTGACCAGCTGCAGGCCAACGGCGGCAGCATGATCATGCTGGCGAAAGGCAACCGCAGCCAGCAGGTGACGGACGCCTGCC
>ERZ652156.150-NODE-150-length-24559-cov-9.30889_pt1 | contig 24559 bp, 29 predicted proteins | sample MGYA00514760_ERZ652156 | MGnify/ENA metagenome assembly ERZ652156
AGATGGGGCGTCTGTTTGAAAAAATGCTGACGCTTTCTGGCTATCAGGTGCGCATTCTGGAAAAAGAGGACTGGGCGCATGCTCCGGAACTCATGAAAGATGCCGGGATGGTTATCGTCAGCGTGCCGATCCACGTGACGGAGCAGATCATCGGAAAGCTTCCTGCTTTACCGAAAGATTGCATCCTGGTGGATCTGGCCTCCGTCAAAAATGGTCCGCTACAGGCGATGCTGGCTGCGCATACGGGCCCGGTACTGGGTCTGCACCCGATGTTTGGCCCGGACAGCGGCAGCCTGGCTAAGCAGGTGGTGGTTTACTGCGACGGTCGTCAGCCGGAAGCCTATCAGTGGTTCCTGGAACAGATTCAGGTATGGGGCGCGCGATTGCATCGTATCAGCGCGGTCGAGCACGATCAGAACATGGCGTTCATTCAGGCGCTGCGCCACTTTGCGACGTTTGCCTACGGTCTGCATCTGGCGGAAGAGAACGTGCAGCTTGAACAGCTGCTGGCGCTCTCTTCGCCTATCTATCGTCTGGAGCTGGCGATGGTCGGGCGTCTGTTTGCTCAGGATCCGCAGCTTTACGCGGACATTATTATGTCCTCCGAGAACAATCTGGCGCTCATCAAGCGCTACTATCAGCGCTTTGGCGAAGCCATTACGCTGCTGGAGCACGGAGACAAGCAGGCGTTTATCGACAGTTTCCGCAAGGTCGAGCACTGGTTTGGCGATTACGCGCAGCGTTTCCAGAGTGAGAGCCGGACGCTGTTGCGCCAGGCAAATGACAGTCGCCAGTAATGCGATGATGTATATACTGAAAGCCAGCAATGCTGGCTTTCACCATATAATGCATGGTTACTGTTAATCAATAACTTACATATAACACCTTTAAAAAACAGTAGCTTAAAAAAAGCTGTAACCATCTGGAACCGTTTCAAACACCCCGAAGTGTGGACGCAATGTGGACACTCTGGGGCGTCAGCATTTACAACGATATGCCTCCGGCAAGTGGGTTCAGTGCGACAGCATTTTGCAGGTACTCCGGCGAAAGATGCGCATAGGTCATCGTCTGCTGGATATTTGCATGACCCAGTATTTGCTGTAATGCAATGATGTTACCCCCGTTCATCATGAAATGACTTGCGAAGGTATGGCGCAAAATATGTGTTGCCTGATTTGCAGGAATGTCGGGTTTAACCATCTTGAGCACCTTGCAAAAACTCACATAATCGACGTTGAACAGATTCCCGCTGGCTTTCTTCTTTATCAGTGATTCAAGCTCAGACGAAATCGGTACTGTGCGCTTTTTCCCGTTTTTGGTTTTCAGGAAAGTCACGCGCCCGTTTACTATTTGTGCCGGTTTGAGTGTTACCAGCTCTGACCACCTTCCACCGGTACTAATACCCAAAAGGGCAACCAGCAGGTCATCACCTGTAAACGACTTAAGTAGAAGCGCAATTTCCGCTTTGTCTAAGAAAGCCATTTCCGGGTTAGCCTCTGCCAATGGTGGCAGACCATGAACGGGGTGCGCGCCCGCAAACTCTTCAAGTTGAATCAGCTTCGTGAACATGCCTGATAAGCGGTACATGTCACGGTTTATCGTCGATGCGCTGACACCCTCAATAAGCCGCGTTGAACGGTAATCCATAAGTATTCTTTTGCTTAACCTTGTAACAGGTATGTCACCCATATCACCGATGGTTTTAAGCAAATGATTAAACTCCTTCGTTCCGCGCTCATGGTTCTGGCCGTAATACTTCCACCATACATCCAGCAATTCTGAAAGCGTTCGGCGATCAGCTCGCTTACCCGCCCATTCTTTAGTATTAGCGTTCGCCAGCGTATAGCGTTCGAATGCTACCGCTTCGGCTTTTCTTTCAAACTTCCGGCGGATGCGACGTCCTTCGCGCCCACGCGGTCTAATGTCCACTTCATATCGCCCATCATCAAGCTTCTTAATTGACATAAGAAAGCCCTCCGGTGGGGTTGTAACTATCTTGGTAACAAATAGTGAAAATGTAATGTTTATATAGAGTTAGCCAATTTTCTTCTCGGAGAGGTCTGATTTTGTTGTTTCTTGCCCATTGTGTGCGAAAGCCGGTGCGATCTGACCAGCTTGCGGGGCGGTTTTATCTGTCATAAGCCAAAGCGTGTATTTTTCGAACGCTTTCGAATTTGTTACTTGCATGACCACCTGTATGCCTGGCTCCTGATGCCCACCCTCATAGTTTTTGACAGTACCTAGTGCTACCCCGCTGATTTCACAGAATTTTGATTGTGTTAAACCTTCTGCTTTCCTGATGGCTCTTAGTTTCTGAGCAAGATTCATTTGATTTAGTCCTGACTTAATGACTATACTCACCGCGAAAGGTCATTAACTCAGAACCTTTCGGGCATGACTCCAGCGCCTCAGGAGGCATCCTGAGCCGTTTTAAACCCGCTGGATCTTACAAGGTTAGCATGTAACCAAATGAGAAAGGAGTTTGTTATGGAAGTAAACGACTACGTCATTCAGTATCCCCTGGACGCGGTTCACCCTGATAAGTTCGCGGAACTGCTGGGAAAACCTCGCACCGCAGTAGTAGCAATGATTGAAAAAAACAAACTACCGGTTATCGAATTTCGCGATCCGACAAAACCAAATGCCCGTGCTGGCGAGAAGCTTGTCTTTGTACCTGAATTCAATAGGGGGGTTCGTGAAGCGTTTTATAACCGCCCGGTTGAACAGCGTGATGCATGGTTGTTGTGGATGGGGTTATGACTATGAATGAGCCTCGTTGCATCGCTCAGTTACTCCGTAACGAAAGCCCGACCCCGATTAACTTCACGATCACCCACGGCCGGGGGCGTAAAGGCATCATCATTCGTACTCGTAAGCCTGGTATTTTAGCCGTCGTTGTAAAGCGCATCATGAAAATCAAAGAGGTGTCAAAATGGCTGTGATGACTCTTGGTTTAGTTCAAAAACAACCTGCAGCTCTGCGCGTAGTAATCGGTAAGTATCTGGCAGAACCACGCTGGCAGGACTCCTGCGATTTCTATAATCAGATGATGGAACGCGACCGCCTGACGGTCTGTTTTCATGCTCAGCTTAAACAGCGTCACGCGACCATGCGTTTTGAAGAAATGAACGATGTTGATCGCGAGCGTCTGGCCTGCGCGATTGATGAGCTGCGCGGTGCGTTTTCTAAACGTCGTCAGGTCGGAGCCAGTGAATCGACGTATATAAGTTATCTCACGGTAAGTCAGCGCCGCACTTTATTTCTTCATGCCGGATTAACTGAGAAGGAATTTAATCAGCCTTACTGGCGCGTTAATGAAGATTCATGTTATTGGCGTGAGCAACTATTCCGAGCACTACGTGAATTATTCAGCTTGTTTGAATATGCCCCAACTATTTTAACCTCGGTTAAGCCTGAGCAATATTTGCATTAATTAAATAGAAGACCTTTTTACGCGCTTGAATGCGTGGGACATTTTTTTGTCTGGAGCCGGGTAAATGAATAAAGAAATATCAGTACCTCGCAACAATATGAAAGCCCTGTTAGCGCAGGCCGCAGTCGAGGCGCAACTAGTCACCGCGACCCGGTTCGCGTCTGCGCTTGATTCTCTGATAGCTCACATTTGCAAGTCTGAAATGAACCGCACGGAAATCATCGAGCTGTTGGGGCAGGAATCCGAAAAGCTGCACAATTCTATTTTGAATCAGCAATAAACTATCAGGGATTTTATGAGCATTAATATTGTTATCGATAATAAATTTGTAATTACCAGCGACCAATTCCAGTTTATTTTGCAGGAAAAGAAAATCGCTAAGTCTGGAAAAAATGCCGGTAAGGAGTGGCTCGATGCCGTTGGCTATTATCCAACAATCAGCAAGCTCGTTTCCGGTCTGGTGCTGCATAACATTTTAACCGGTGAAGCTCGTCAATTTTCAGACTTGGAAAAGCAGGTCGAGCAGTTAGGTCAAAAATGTCTGGAAGCATTCACCGCTAATGGCCGCTGAGAACCGGGGGCGCGTTGCCCCCTCGCCACCCCCACCACTAACAAAAAGCACCGGTGATAGTTTCGTCGGTGCTTATCCGTGGAACAAATCCCGCGAGGCCATTGGCCGCGACAGACCCCTTACACGTGCCGAACTCCGTCAGGTGCAAGGTGTTTTAAACCGGATTGACCGCCTGCCGTTTTTCCTGCAAACGCTGTTTACCTCGCGTTATAACTTCATCCGCCGCACAAAGAGCCCTTTGGGTGGGCTGTATTTCCTCAAAAACACGTTTGAGCGCAAGCTGTTGCCGCGTCTTGAGCGTGTAAATGAGCTGTGCGGGATGAATGAATCCGCCTCGATTGGGTTTCTGTCTGCGCGGGATGAATATGCACGCCTGCCGGATATGAACGACAAAGAGCTCAGAAAATTTGCGGCCAGAATAGCCTCGCAGCTCTGGAGCAGATACGAGGAATTGAGCGACGCCTGGGCGCACGCGCACGGCGGCAAAGAAACCCTTTTCACTGATGAGGCGCAGTCGCATCTATACGGGAAGGTTGCCGGTATCGCGCGCGCTTTCAACTTCACCCCGATGTACTGGAAAAAATACCGTAAGGGTCAGATGACGATCCGCATGGCATTTTCCGCTATTTCACGTCTGATTAAGGATGAGTGGTGGGTTAACCAGCTCAAGGCGCAGCGGATGCGCTGGCGCGAGGCGCTGCTCATCGCTGCCGGTGAAGTCAATAAAGATCGTTCACCCTACGCCAGTAAAATGGCGATCCGCGATGTTCACGCGCGCCGCCTGGCTAATCTTGAATACCTCAAATCCTGCGAGCTCGAAAACAAAGTCACCGGAGAGCGTATCGACCTCATCAGCAAGGTCATGGGGAGTATTTCAAACCCTGAAATACGTCGCATGGAGCTGATGAATACTATCGCCGGGATTGAGCGCTACGCGGCCAGCGCCGGTGATGTGGGGATGTTTATCACCCTGACCACGCCATCGAAATATCATCCGACCCGACAGGTCGGCAAAGGCGAAAGCAAAACGGTGCAGCTCAATCACGGCTGGAACGAAACCGCATTCACGCCAAAAGACGGCCAGCGCTATCTCTGCCGAATCTGGAGCCTGATGCGTACCGCTTTCAAGGATAACGATTTGGAAGTGTACGGGATGCGCGTTGTCGAACCGCACCACGACGGCACGCCACACTGGCACATGATGCTGTTTTGCAAACCCGGTCAGCGTAAAGCCATTAACGAAATTATGCGTCGTTATGCCCTCAAAGAGGACGGCCACGAAAAGGGCGCGGCAAAACAGCGCTTTGAGTCCCGACATCTTAATCAGGGCGGCGCGGCGGGTTATATCGCTAAATACATTGCCAAAAATATCGACGGCTACGCACTTGACGGCCAGCTCGACCACGACACCGGCAAGCCCCTGAAAGATACAGCCGCCGCCGTCACCGCATGGGCGTCTACATGGCGCATTCCACAATTTAAACCGATCGGCCTGCCGACAATGGGCGCTTACCGCGAACTGCGCAAGCTGCCGCGCGGCGTGAGTATCGCCAGCGAGTTTGACGACCGTGTCGAGGCCGCGCGAGCGGCTGCAGATAAGGGCGATTTTGACCTGTATATCATCGCGCAGGGCGGGGCAAACATGCCGCGTGATGCTCAGGCCGTCAGGGTCGCCCGTAAGGTGACGGATGAGGTCAACGAATACGAGGAAGATATCGAGAGAGTGGTCGGGATTTATGCCCCTCACCTCGGGGCGCACCGTGTCCATGTAACCCGTACAGCCGAATGGCGCATTGTTCCAAAGGTTTTGGCCGTTGAGCCTTTGACCTTAAAAAGCGGCTCTGCCGCGCCTCGGAGTCCTGTCAATAACTGTGGAAAGCTCACCGGCGGTGGCGATCCAGTTATGACCCCCACACCGTCTGAGCAAGCCGCAGCGGTGTTAAATCTGATTGAGCGCGGGGTTATCGGCTGGAATGAGCCGGACGTCGTGAAGGTGCTTAACAGGGCGTTAAAAGCTGGCGCACCGCGTAAACATCGGCAGCAAAGAAGCAATGCACCGCTTAAAACCAGAGAGCAAGCGCCATCAGCCAGGATGACAAAGCCTGAAAGGGATCGCGTCGCAAAAATTCGTTTCGATTTAGCTCAGGAGGATATTACCCCGGAACGGTGGGAGCTCGATGCGCTGGCGCGTGGGGCAACGGTGATTTATGGCGATAAAAAATTCAATTACGCGGCTGCTGAAGGGTGGCCGGGATTTTCAATGCAAGAGGAGTGAAGTTAATGACCAGAATCCATGACTTAAAAATCGCACCAGAGCATTTTGAAGCTGTGAAGTCAGGGGAAAAACGCGCTGAATTTCGTATCAATGACCGTGATTATTCCTGTGGTGATGTTCTCAGGTTGCATGAGTGGGAACCTGAGAAAGGATATACCGGAAAACGTGTATCGGTAAGGGTCACAGACGTTACGGATTTAACCGTGTGGGTGGGAAACTATGTAATTTTGAGCGTCCATTTACTTATTCAGGATGAACCTTGCGGTATGTCCCTGTTGAACTGGAAAGAACTTAGCGAGAAAGGGCTGGTTTTCAGAATTAATCACGAAATTTTGCACCCATTAGGTCTGGCTATTGGATATGAAACACTTAACGGCGTTTCGGCTGGGGCTTTCGTGGCCGATGATGGTGTCTGGCAATATTCAGACGAGCTGGTTGCCGATGCTAAAAAAAATGGGTGGTTAAAATGAGCCATACATTAATGATGCCAGCACCGCCCGTGCATTCGAAACACAACGTTAAGCTGATGGCCGTCGTGCATCGCCTGCAGCAAATCATGATTAACGAGAATCTGACCCCTGACGAGCTGGTCGGGTGTGCAGGTGTAGTGAGAGACAACTATCGCCGATATAGCGACATCAGCAATCCGAAATCATATGCGATCACACCGGTAAACATGCCCAAATGCCAGCCACCACGGCGACCGTAAAACAGCGCCGGTGCTGAAACTTGCTTTCAGTGCCGGTGGTGTTGAACAACGAGCCCGGCGAGGCGTTAGCATTTCGCCTGAATATCTGCTAAAAATACTGTATGTAAATACAGTGTTTTTTTTTATGGAGGGGTTATGGCGGGTCATGACTTGGATTTTCAGGTGGTCTATCGGGGCGAGACCTTAGAGTATTACCGCCCCGGAGGGTGGGTTTTCTTCCAGCGGCCTAAAGAGTGCGGCGGCGGGTACTGGCTGGGGCGCACTTATGATGGCGTTTTTATGATTGAGTACGAGCGACCGGTATCGCTAAATGATGGTATGGACTTTCTGGCCTCAATGAAAAAAATCGAGGCCAAAAGCGAGGAGTTTGACCCGAATTTTTCACTGTTTTAGCGGCTGCTTGTTCCCGATTCGATAGTTATCGAAGAACGAGAGCGGTGAACAGTTAGTTTTAGAAATGTTGTTCTACAATCAGTACATGAGCAACGTGTGCACAGTTAGCAAAAATGCCGTTATCGTGTAGTGGTGTTCCAGAGCAATATCACTAGATGTGGTGTTTAAAGGTTAAAAGAGTCTGAATTGAGGAGATTTTACTTGCCTGAAGGGCATCATTTGCTATACATCTTGAGTCAAGGAATGAACTAAAGATTTAATTTTTAGTCATAAATCCGAAAGACTTTTTTGACTGTGTATGGTGTGGGTTGTACTATCTGCGTCCTCAAATGTAACCAGCGGCTGGGTAAAATGGGGAAGCAGAAAAACAACAAAAATCAGGTCCAGGTTACGTGGGCGCAAGCATGGCGTGACGTTATGGTGAGAGCCATGTCAAACGGACAACTGATCCCCATCACGATCAGCATCATTTTAATGATTGCCGCGTGGAGATTGCCAGAGGGTGATTTGTCACGTTTAGCCTTCTCTATCGTTGACGGCTTTAAGGATCATGCCTTGGTTGGCTGGGCTGTTTCGGTCATCTTGATTTTGGCTTGGGCTGCGCATGCACGCGTTATGAGACGTTGTTTCAGCTCAGAAGCTCAAAGAATCGGGAACGAGAAAACGAAGTATCAACAGAAACAGACTCATCAGGCCTTGGGTACAAGCGATAAGTAAAAATGTGATTAAGGAGCTTTTATGCTGACAGTGCTGTTTTACGTGCTGTTGGGTTTGGGCGCAGCACACTTTATTTATGAGCGGATTATTTTACCATCAATCCGACTTCATTATAGAAATCAACTGTTTGCACTACGTGATGTAGCCAGAGAAAGAATCATTGAAGGTGGTTCAGAATCTTCAGTACAGGCAGCTACGCTTGTACACGATTCATTGAACAACGCTATCAACAGGCTGCATTTGCTTACGTTGCCTAACAAATTTCGAGCTCAGAAGCGTGTTGCAGAAGACCCTGCGATCCGACAGAAAATTAAACGTGAAGTAGACGTTTTCAAACGTTGCGACGATGAAGAGATCGTTAAGGTATTGATTAAGTCTGGTCAGGTTCTTGAAAATGTATTGGTGTTCAATAGCTTAATGTTATTGCTATACATGTTGCCATTCGTACTTGCTGTTGTGTTTTTCGTTAAGGTCGTTAAGACTGCAAGCAGTGTGGTGCAATGGGTCAAAGGCCGCGAACTGGAAGAAGCTATTATGTTGCTTCCAGATCCTCAAGTCAGACAGGTTGTCTACGCATAAGAATCACCCCTTCGGGGGTGATTTTTTTTTGCCATTTTTCTACGCTTTATGTGACGCATCCAGCTGGTGCATGAGTTTGCATTCGTTATTTATCCCCTCGTTTGTCAGCCAGCGCCAGCGCTGGCGCGGCTCGGGGCTCCTGATGCACTTGCATTAAAAGCGCCCCGTTAAGCGCGCAGGCGAGGCGGGGATAGCACTGCGCGCCGGACGTGGTGACAGGATTTATTTTGCGCGTCTGTGCGTGTCGTGGCGGCGTGCTGAGTGGTGAGGTTGAATCGTGAGGCGTTGACTGGGTTGCGTGGCGTGTGCGGCGTCTGGTGAGGTCTGAGGATATGCCGCCCGGAGGCGGCATTTTATAGGGGGTTACTCGGTCTCGATGTTGTAATCCTTAAAGCGGATCACCTCCATCCCGAGCCAGTCGTTTATCTCTTTGAAACGCTCCTGCAGCGGCGTCAGCTCGTTACGCACAAACACCCGCGCCACCTTCTCGATATCGCCCATCGAGCCGATATTTTCAGGCTTGCCGCCCATGAGCTGGAACGGCACACGGTGCGCATCGAGCAGGTCGGCGGCGCTCACCTTCTTGATGTTAAAAAAATCATCCTTCGTGGCGACTTCACTCAGCGGCACGATCTTAATGCCGTCCGGTTTCCCGTTCGGGGCGTAGAAAAACAGGTTTTTAAAATTCCCGAGCCCTTTCGAGTCGCGCATCGCGGAGCGCAGTGCCTCGACGTCGGTGCTGCTTTGCGCCGCGTCGGTCACGTACATGATGTAACCCGCGTGCGCGCCGTTCTGGTAATACTTGCGACGAAACAGCGTGGCGGATTCGTTCAGCCAGGCGGAATTAAGCGCGCTCAGGTATTCCGGCATCCCGTAGAGTTCCTGATTTATATCGGGCTCAAGCAGATGGCACACCGAACCGGGGGCGAACTGATGCGGGTGCGTATAGTCCGACACGTACCAGTAAACGCCATCCTCCACGCCACGGCGTGTGTATTTGGCCGGTGAGGTTTCAAGCTTCATGAGCTGGCCGGTCACGCTCATGCGCTTTTCGAGATAGCCGTTTGCAAACACCAGATAATCAAGCACAAGGCGGCTGAAGTCCTGACGGGACAGCAACGGGTGCGGGATAAAGGTGCTGGTCAGAATGTTGCGCTTGACGTAAATCGGGGAGCTGTGGTGTACGGCGGCGCGCAGGCTTTTTGCCAGCCCCGAGAAATTGACCGGCGGCTCGTACCATTTGCCGTTATTGATGCACTCGACATAGTCGAGGATGTCGCGGCGATCCAGAACGGGTGACGGCTCACCAAAGGTGAATGCCTCCATTTTCTGCGGCGCGCTGGCGGTCATGTTGGTCTGTTTGGGCTGTTTCTTTTGGCGTTTTTTCATCTTAGTTAATATCCAGAATGGAGGCTGATTGCATACCGCTACCGGCGGAAAGCGGCTCGTTTAACAGGGCGTGCATGGTTGCCCACGCGATATCCGCGTGGCTGGCTTCTTCACTACGGCTGGCTTCGTAGGTGGCGCTGCGGCCGCTGCTGGTCATGGTTTTGCGGATAGCCATAAATGACTGCGTGATGTCGGTCGCACCGGCGTCATATTCCAGACACCCGCGGCGAATGGTGTCTTTCGCTTTCAGCACCATTGCGGTTTTCATTTCCGGCGTGTAGCGGATGGCGCGCGCTGCCGGGAAGAATGAGCGCACGAGCTGGTAAACACCCTGGCCGATGCCGGTCGCATCGATGCCGATGTAGTCGACGGTGTATTTCTCGGTCAGCGCACGGATGGCCTCGGCCTGCGCGGCAAAGTCCATGCCTTTCCACTGGTGACGCTCAAGGATGCGGAACTTGCCACCGGCAACCAGCGGCGGAGCCAGTACCGCGCACCCGGCGCTGTCGCCGGTGTGTGACGGGTCATAGCCAATCCAGACCGGGCGCCAGTTAAACGGACGGTCGGCGAACGGCTCGAAGTCCTCCCATTCTTCCATCGCATCGACCATGCAGCGCTGCAGCTCCTCGAACGGGAATACGGACGCCTTATCGTCGACGAACTCGCACATAAACAGGTTACGGAAGTCATCCGCGCTGTTTTCCTGCTTAAGCTGGTCGAGGTTGAACAGGGTGCAGCCACCGGCGAGCGCGTCCTCAATGGTGACAATCTGCCGCCACTGACCGTCCCCGCACAGCACGCCACCGGCGAGCGCCTGATGACTGATGTCGATGTCGACACGTTCGTCGCGGTTGCTGCGGCCACGGTTAAACAGCTCGCCTGACCAGAACGGGTAAGCGCCATGAGCCAGCGTCGACGGCGTCGAAAAATAGGTGGTGCGCAGGTGCGACTGTGAGGCCATGCCCGAGGCGACTTTTCGGAGTTTCTGGAAATTGGGGATCCAGAAAATTTCATCGACGTACAGGTCGCCGTTGTGGCTCTGCGCGGTGTTGGAATTAGTCCCGAGAAATATCAGCTCAGCGCCATTGTTGCCGATGACGATCGGGTCGCCTGACAGGTCGACGTCTACCAGACGGGCAAAGGCGATAATGTACTTACGGAAAACGTAAGCCTGCGTTTTACTGGCCGATAAAAATATCTGGTTTTGCCCGGTCTTAAGCGCACGCAGCAGGGACTCGCGCGCAAAGTAGAACGTCGCGCCAATCTGTCGCGATTTCAGGATGTGGCGGATGCGGTGCTCTAACCCCGCTTTATGCCAGCGGAGCTGATAGTCAAACGACTGGTCGAAGAATATCTCCTCCAGTTTCTCTATGGCCTCCTCGCTGAAATAGTTTCGTTTCGGCTTTTTGCGATCCCCTTTGTTACGGCTGGCGATATTGGGGTGTAAATCCACCTCGTTTCCGGTCTGGCCGTAGCGGTTAACGCGCGCGAGCCGCTCCATCTGGCGCGACAGAAAATCAGCGACTTTGAAGTCATGCGCGGTCAGGTCTGGCTTTGCGTAGAGCTGAATAAGCCGCGCCTCTAACGTGGATTCCACGCGGTTAATCGGGGCGGTTTCCTCCCATCCATCGCGCTGTTTCCAGCTCTGCACCGTCGGGCGCTTGAGCTGCAGCATCTCGCAGATTTGCGGCACGGCGAACCCCTGCCAGTACAACAGGCGCGCCTGTCGTCGCGGGTCATTGAGCAGTGAAAGGTCTGTTGAAATGGTCATGCTTGCCTCGTTTTTGGTGTGACGTGGCAAGGCTAAGGAAATGGGGTGTTATTCGCGCTAAGTGCCTGTTGTATCAGATCTAACAGGAGCGTAAGCGGTGGCTGATACGGGTCAGAGTCGGGAAACTAAACCCGACCCGAAAACCCAACATCAGGACACCTGAACAATGGCAAAGAAAGTCTCTAAATGGTTTCGCATCGGCGTCGAGGGTGACACCTGCGATGGCCGTGTCATCAGCGGCGATGATATTCAGGATATGGCCGACACGTTCGACCCGCGCGTCTACGGCTGCCGCATTAACCTCGAACATATCAAAAGCCTGTTACCTGACAGCCCGTTTAAACGCTATGGCGATGTGACCGAGCTCAAGGCGGAGATTATCAGCGATGACTCTGCACTTAACGGCAAAAAGGCGCTGTTTGCCAAAATTGCCCCGCTTGACGAACTGGTCAGCATGGTGCGCGCCGGGCAGAAGGTTTACACCTCAATGGAGATCCGCCCGAACTTCTCAAACAGCGGCAAGTGCTACCTCATCGGGCTTGCCGTCACCGATGACCCGGCAAGCCTCGGCACCGAATACCTCGAATTCTGCAGCCGCGCCGCGCAGAACCCGCTCGCCGGTAAAAAAGACCAGCCGGACGACGTTTTCTCTGTGGCCTCGCTGGCTGTGCTGGAGTTTGAGGATGTCCCCGACACCATGCTCAACAGCCTGACCGATAAGGTTAAAGCCATTTTTGGCCGTAAGCAGGCCAGCGATGACGCCCGTTTCGCCGATGTGCATGAGGCGGTGACCACCGTCACCGAGCTGGTGCAAACCAACCTCACCGCCACCGACCAGCGCATTACCGAGCTGGAGACCTTAATGCAGGGTGTGACCAATGCGGTTGATAAAAATGAGCAGGCGTTTACCTCCCTGAAAAACTCCCTCGACAGCACCGAAAGCCAGAGCCAGCCGCGCCGCGAGCTTTCAAAAGGCGGTACGGGCGACGAGCTGCTGACGAACTGCTGATAACACGCCGGGCGTGCTGCCCGGCCTGAACCCTTTTACCCGAACAGGAAAAACCATGCGTAAAGATACCCGCTTCAAATTCAATGCCTACCTGTCCCGCGTCGCGGAGCTGAACGGCGTTTCCACCGATGACGTGGCGAAGAAATTCACCGTCGAGCCATCGGTCACGCAAACCCTGATGACAACCCTGCAGATGTCATCCGCGTTTCTGACCAAAATCAACATCGTGCCGGTCGACGAGCTGAAAGGCGAAAAGGTCGGGGTCGGTGTTAACGGCACGATTGCGAGCACTACTGACACCACCGGTGATGATGAGCGTAAAACCGCTGACTTTACCGCGCTCGAGTCGAATAAATACGAGTGCGCCCAGATTAACTTTGACTTCCATATCCGCTACAAACAGCTCGACCTGTGGGCGCGATTCCAGGACTTCCAGACCCGTATCCGTGACGCCATCATAAAACGTCAGTCGCTGGATTTCATCATGGCCGGTTTCAACGGCATCGAGCGTGCGGCGACGTCCGACCGCAAAAAAAATCCACTGCTGCAGGACGTCGCGATCGGCTGGCTGCAGAAGTACCGCAACGAAGCGCCAGCGCGCGTGATGTCGAAAGTCACCGACGAGGACGGCACGGTCATTTCTGACGTGATCCGCGTGGGTAAAAACGGCGACTATGCGAACCTCGACGCGCTGGTCATGGATGCCACCAGTAACCTGATTGACGAGATTTATCAGGATGACCCGGAGCTCGTCGTCATCACCGGGCGTAAGCTGATGGCGGATAAATATTTCCCTATCGTCAATCAGGAGCAGGCAAACACCGAATCGCTGGCCGCTGACATCATCATCAGCCAGAAGCGAATCGGCAACCTGCCAGCCGTGCGCGTGCCTTACTTCCCGGCAGATGGGCTGATGGTGACGCGTCTCGATAACTTGTCTGTCTACTTCATGGATGACGCACACCGTCGCGCCATCATCGAAGAACCAAAAAAAGACCGCGTAGAAAACTACGAGTCAATGAATATTGACTATGTGGTCGAGGCTTACGCCGCCGGTTGCCTGATTGAAAACATCAAGCTCGGTGACTTTACCCCACCGGCAGCGCCGGAAAGCGCTTCCGCGCCTGCAAATAACGAAGGCGGAGAGTAAGCCATGACGAGTCCCGCAGCGCGTCACATGATGCGGGTCTCGGCCTCTGAAACTGCGCAGCGGGCTGCTGTCCCGCTGCGCAATGCAACTGCCTATGAGCAGATGCTCGTTAAGCTGGCCGCAGACAACCGCACGCTGAAACAAATCCGCTCCAATGAGCGCAAGGCAGACAAAAAGCGCGAGCTGCTGCCGTTCTACCTGCCGTGGGTCGCTGGCGTCCTCGAAAGCGGCAAAGGCGCACAGGATGACATCGTCATGACGGTGATGCTCTGGCGTCTCGATGCTGACGATATCGCCGGGGCGCTGGAAATTGCCCGTTATGCCATGACCTACGGCCTGACCATGCCGACCGGTCGACGTCCGACGCCTTACCTTCTGGCCGAAGAGGTGGCACTGGCCGCGCAACGCCTGCGCGGTGCGAAACAGCCGGTCGAACTCTCGAACCTTCTCGACACCCTCGCGCTGACCGAGCGCGCGGATATGCCCGACATCGTGCGCGCGAAGCTGCACAAAATCACCGGCTACGTGCTGCGTGATGCAGAGCAACTGCCGGAGGCGCTGTCGCACCTGCAGCGTGCGATCCAGTTAGAGAGCACCATCGGCGTTCGAAAAGACATTGAGCAGTTAGAGCGCCAGCTCAGGCCAAAATCCGAACCGGCAGCGAAAACCAAAACGACCAAACCGCGCACGCGCAAAGTCACCGCTAAACCGGCGGCACGGCGCGGGCGTCCACCAAAGGCGGCAAAAGCCGCAGGTTAACCGAGCGCTCCCCGAGCCGGGCGGCACGCCGGTCAATGCGGGTATCAATTGCCCTGACTGCGACCGGCGTCCACCGCCCACCCATTACCCGAGGTTGTCATGACGACGCTGATTATTGAGCCAAAAAAAGAGCCGCAGGATGTGCCGGGCGTGGTGATACCGCCACCGGGCGTGAGCGAGCCGGTAATCAAAAACACCCCGTTTTTTCCTGACGTTGATCCGAAGCGCGTGCGGGAAGAAATGCGACTGGAGCAGACCGTTTCCCCCGTGCGCCTGCGCCGGGCGATTAAGACCGCCATTGCGGAGACTAACGCGGAGCTGAGCGACTGGCGCGAAAGTCAGCTCGATGCCGGTTACGCCACGCTGGCGGATGTCCCGACCGACAAGCTCGACGGCGAGAGCGTGCGCGTTTTCCACTACTTCAACGCCGTGTGCTCGATGACGACAGCCACGCTGTATGAGCGTTTTCGCGGCGTGGATGCGACCGCAAAAGGCGATAAAAAGGCCGACAGCATCGACAGCACTATCGATGAAATGTGGCGGGACATGCGCTGGTCTGTCGCGCGCATCCAGGACAAAGCGCGCTGCATCGTGGGGCAAATCTGATGAAAGCCTATGCGCTGCAGGGTGACACCCTCGACGCGATTTGCGCCCGGTACTACGGGCGCACCGAGGGCGTGGTCGAAACCGTCTTAGAGGCAAATCCCGGCCTGTCTGAGCTCGGCGTGATCCTGCCGCACGGCACGGCAGTTGAGCTGCCCGAGACCGACAGCGCGGCCAGAACCGAAACGGTGAATCTATGGGACTGAGTATGGAAAAAATCACCACGTTTATCGCCTACTGGCTGGCCGTGGGGCTGGCGTATGTCGGGGCAATGTCGCCAGAAAAGATGGCGCTTTACGTGGGCGGCGGATGCGCCATTTTTACCGCGCTGACGAACTACTGGTTTAAGCGCAAGACGTACCTCTATCTGACATCGCTCGGACTCGATAAAGGGGCTATTCGTGAAATCAATCGTTAAAAAGTGCAGTGTGGCCGCCGTGCTGGCGCTGGCAGCGCTGATGCCTGACTTTCGTCTGCTTAACACCTCGCCCGGGGGGCTGGCGCTGATTGCCGACCTCGAAGGTTGTCGCCTGACGCCTTACCAGTGCAGCGCGGGAGTGTGGACGTCGGGCATCGGCCACACTGCAGGCGTCGTGCCTAAGGGGGAAATCACCGAACGTCAGGCGGCGGCGAACCTCGTCGCGGATGTGCTGAACGTCGAGAAACGTCTGGCGGTCTGCGCGCCGGTGAAAATGCCGCCGCAGGTTTACGACGCGCTGGTCAGTTTCTCATTCAACGTGGGAACCGGCGCGGCCTGCCGGTCGACGCTGGTCTCGTTTATCAAACGCCAGCAATGGCCGCTGGCGTGCGACCAGCTCACCCGCTGGGTTTACGTGAACGGTGAAATTAACAAAGGGCTGGAAAATCGCCGCGCGCGCGAGCGTGCCTACTGCCTCAGGGGGATTGAATGAAAGTGATGTTGTTTTTACTGGCCGCGCTGATGGCGGTTGTGCTCTGGCAGCGTCATGAAAACGGCAACCTGACGCGCTCATTTGAACGGGCAAACAGGGTCGCCACGGAACAAAAAACCGCGATCGGGATGCTGAAAAATCAGCTTTCCGTTTCGCAGGGAATTGCCAGGCGAAATGAAACCGCGCAGGTCAGTTTACGCGGCGAACTGGTGGCCGCCGGCGCGATGGCCGTGCGGCGTGAAGAAACCATTACGAGGCTGATAAATGAGAATGAAACCTTACGACGCTGGTATAGCGCTGAACTGCCTGATGTTGTGCGCAGGCTGCACACCCGCGCCGCCTGTGCCTCCGCCGGTCATTGTTTACAGCGCCTGCCCGAGGGTGAGCTATTGCCCGATGCCGGGAAGCGACCCGGCCACTAATGGCGACCTGAGCGCCGATATTCGCAGGCTTGAGCACGCGCTCGCCGCCTGCGCGCTGCAGGTTGAAACCGTCAAAGACTGTCAGGATAAACTCGATGAAGAAAGCACGCAGCCTGCGCGAAGCGCTGATTAAAGCCGTTCCGCAGCTTGAAACAAACCCCGAAATGATGCGCATCTTTGCCGATGAGGGGAATATCGATGCGCGGCTCGCAGCCTCGCTGTCGCATGAGAAAATTTACACCCTGAATGTGATCGTGTGTGACTTTGTGGGCGACCCTGACCTGATTTTCGTACCGGTGGCCGCGTGGCTCAGGGAAAACCAGCCGGATATCTGCACGCTCGATGACGGCCACAAAAAGGGCTACCGTTTCCAGATGGATTTGAACGACGGGGACAGCGTCGATATCAGCATCAGCCTGCAGCTCACCGAGCGCACTATCATCAAAGAGGAAAACGGCGCGCTGCACGTGAGCTATGCTGCTGAGCCGCCGCTGCCAGAGCCCGTAACCCCACCAAAAGAGCTCTATCTTGACGGAGAGCTGGCGAGTAAATGGGATGAGTGAATTTAAGCCTTTTGACGAAAGGCTCAACGGTCTGATTGCTGCTCTGTCACCGGCATCGCGCCGGAAGCTGGCCGGGGAGATAGCAAAGGAGCTGCGCAAGTCGCAACAGCAACGTATCAAGCTGCAGAAATCACCGGACGGCTCACCATATCAGGCGCGAAAGCGTCAGCCGCTCAGGGCTAAAACCGGGCGGATTAAACGGGCGATGTTCCAGAAGCTCCGAACAAGCCGCTACATGAAAGCCACTGGCCGTGAAAACAGCGCGGTGGTGGAATTTACGCAGAAAGTGCAACGAATTGCAAATGTACATCAGTTTGGTTTGACAGATAAACCTAATCACTTTAGTCAGGAAGTGAAATATGTAGCGCGGCCACTTTTAGGTTTTGATGGGGCAAGCAGAGAGTTGGTACAAAAAATAATTATGCAATCGATACATAAAAACACATGAAAACAAGGGCGCGTTAAGCGCCCATGAATAAGTTTAATCCATCCAGCGGAGATAGAATAAAAGATAAGGATCTCTAATGTCGAGAACATCGTTTTCTTGGTCGAATTCTATTATATTATTTGCAGCAGCGGTGTTTGCTATGGCAGTAGAATGTTGACAAGCGCTCGTTATGCCGGAACCTGAAGGGCTTTCGCCAATACATAAGGATTGAACGCGGGAGACTAAGTCTGCATATCGGAATGTTAATGTTGGTGGGTTGAGAGCGATTGCTTTTAATAGGAAAACATAAACATCACCTTGCCAACCTTCTGTCGAAATATATGCCTTACGGTCAGAGCCTCTCGTTTTGGGTCCATCTCTCATTTTATCAACTATCGAACTATAGTCAGCAGACGCAAGCGTCCTTCTGCAAACTTTTTCTAAAAGGTCAGGGTTGTTAGGATATGTAGTCGATGTTATTGATGTAGAGCGCGCATTAATTTCATAACAAGAGTTGAGACAGAGATACTGCATAAGTTGTGGTGAGCCCGCTGACTCTTTGACGAGATTTGAGATGACATTAGTATCCGGGGCGATATTTAATAGCTTGAAGCCCATCTCTGCAATCATTGTAAGGTTGCTTTCATCCCAATAGTCAAAGTCGATATTAAAAATTCGGCCTCTTAAATCTGCATTACCTCTTATCACATCATCTGAGTGATAGGGGACTGAAGCACATATAAACTTACAGTTGTTGGCTATGGCATCTTTAATTTGTCTAGCTAATTCAGCTTGAACCTCTTTGCTGATGTAATGAAAGTCATCAATGAAAACAACAAAGTCTGTCCCGCCGATCTCTTTTTTTAATAATTGCAAGGGATCCACAGAAAAACTTTCAGCGATTTGTGATGCATGTGAATAACCGCCAGTAACAGACCCTTCAACATTTGCCTTAGCAACAAATATGCTTGCTTGACCTGACGCCTTACCAGTCCCTGAAACTGAACTGGTATGGGTTTTTGTCTGAACTTGGGTTACGGGAGTGCCTAATATATCAAATACCCGCATCCAAAGGTCATTTGCTGAGTGAATTCCTGCACCTGTTATCTCTATGAGATTTTCATTACCCAATGCTTTTTTAACAAAGACAGTCTTACCTGATTTAGATGGTCCAGATATCGAAACAAGCATTGTCCCTAGCTCAAGCGCATCTTTGAGTTGCTGCTCTTTTGCCGCCAAATGGACGTCAACTAAAGTGTGAGTGGGATATTTACCCGGTGTAAATACATCCTTTGCATGCATTGTTATTGTTCCTTTTTTCAATGAAAGGGCATCATTAATCTATCGTTGTGAGATATGTAATACAAGTGAGTTAGGTAGGATTTATAGATAATTAATTCATCATAGCGTTATGAATAACCTAAATTCTCTGCAGGAAATCGCCCGCGCGATCCGCAACCTTATCCGCACCGGCATCGTGACCGACGTCAACCACGACGAGGGGCTGTGTCGTGTCCAGACCGGCGGCATGGAAACCACCTGGCTGAACTGGCTGACCTGTCGCGCCGGTCGCTCGCGCGTATGGTGGGCTCCATCCGTTGGCGAGCAGGTGCTTTTGCTGGCGATCGGCGGCGAGCTCGATACGGCCTTTGTTCTGCCCGGCATTTTCTCTGACGACAATCCCGCGCCGTCTGCCTCCCCTGATGCGCTTCACGTGTCCTTTCCTGACGGGGCGGTTATTGAGTACGAGCCCGAAAACGGCGCACTCACCGTGTCAGGCATCAAAACCGCTGACGTCATCGCGTCTGAGTCCATCACGGCCACCGTACCGGTGGTGCTGGTGAAAGCATCCAGCCGCATCACGCTCGATACGCCGGAGGTGGTTTGCACCAATAAGCTGACGACTAGCACGCTCGAAGTGAAACAGGGTGGGAAGATGACCGGCGACATCGAGCACACCGGCGGGACACTGAAATCAAACGGCGTGCAGGTGGACAACCACGCACACGGCAACGTTCAGAGCGGCGGAAGCTGGACTAAGGGGACGCAATGACGGTGCGTTATCTGGGAATGAACAGCCGGACCGGCCTCAGCATCTCTGAGGTTGAGCATATCCGGCAAAGCGTGCGCGACATTCTGGTCACGCCGGTTGGCTCGCGCGTCATGCGTCGTGAATACGGCTCGCTCCTGTCGCAGATGATTGACCAGCCGCAGACCCCGGCGCTGCGCCTGCAGATTATGGCCGCGTGCTATTCCGCGATCCAGAAGTGGGAGCCACGCGTAGACCTCTCGACCATTACCTTTGAACGGTCGGAGACCGACGGCGGGCTGTATGTCGACATCACCGGCACCCGTTCGACCGGCGGCCAGCCATTTTCCATCACCATTCCACTGAGCTAATCACTATGGCAACCGTTGACCTGAATCAGTTACCTGTTCCCGATGTGGTGGAAGAACTGGACTTTGAAACCATTCTTGCCGAACGCATTGCGACGCTAATTTCACTCTATCCAGAAGACCAGCAGGAGGCCATTGCCCGGACGCTCACACTTGAATCAGAGCCGATTGTGAAGCTGCTGCAGGAAAACGCCTATCGTGAAGTTATCTGGCGTCAGCGTGTGAACGAAGCCGCGCAGGCGGTAACGCTGGCCTATTCAAGCGGTCGAGACCTTGACGTTGTGGCCGGGAACAATAATACCGGACGCCTGACCATTATCCCTGCTGATGACACCACCATACCGCCAACGCCTGCCGTTATGGAATCAGATGCTGACCTGCGACTGCGCACACAACAAGCTTTTGAAGGATTAAGCGTGGCGGGTCCGGTTGGCGCTTATGAGTATCACGGTAGAAGCGCTGACGGACGGGTCGCCGACGTGTCGGTCGAAAGCCCGTCGCCCGCCTGCGTGACGATTTCCGTGTTATCCCGTGAGGGTGACGGCACCGCGAGCCCTGAGTTACTGGCAATCGTTGAAAAAGCACTGAACGCCGAAGATGTGCGCCCGGTGGCTGACCGGGTGACCGTCCAGTCAGCCGAAATTGTGCCGTACCAGATTGACGCGACGCTCTACGTTTACCCCGGTCCCGAATCTGAACCCATCAGGCAGGCCTCAGAGCAGAAGCTGCAGAGTTATATCAGCGCGCAGCACCGCCTCGGGCGTGATATCCGCCTGTCAGCCATTTATGCGGCGCTGCATGTTGAGGGGGTGCAGCGTGTCGAGCTGGCATCACCGCAGGCCGACATTGTGCTGAGTAAGTCGCAGGCGTCGAACTGTACCGAGTACCAGATAACCATCGGGGGCTCGGATGAGTGACCGGCTGTTACCCGTTGGCTCGTCGCCGCTGGAGGTAGCCGCCGCTGCCGCGCTCTCTGAAATTCAGCGCGTGCCGGTACCGCTGCGCACCCTGTGGAACTGGCGCACCTGCCCGGTAAACCTGCTGCCGTATCTGGCGTGGTCGCTGTCGGTCGACAGGTGGGATGAGAAGTGGCCGGAGACAACAAAGCGCAGCGTCTGCGCGTCGTCGTTTTTCGTCCATCAGCACAAAGGCACCATCAGCGCATTGCGTCGGGTGGTTGAGCCGCTCGGCTTTCTGATTGAGGTGCGCGAGTGGTGGCAGCTCGACGAGGCGCCAGGCACTTTCCGCCTCGTTGTCGGCGTGCTCGACAGCGGCATCACTGACGAAATGTATCAGGAGCTCGAGCGCCTGATTGAAGACGCCAAACCGGCAAGCCGCCACCTGACGGGGCTTGCTATCAGCCTGAGTGCGACCGGTGAACTGTATGTCGGCGCGGGATGCTACGACGGCGACGCGCTCACCGTTTACCCCTACACCCCCGAGGAAATTGTCGTCGGCGGTGAATATTACCCGGCCTCGGCCATCCATTTGATTGATAACCTGAGAGTGAACGCATGACCGCAAAATATATTGCCATTCTGACCAATCAGGGCGCGGCGCGGCTGGCGAACGCGGCGGCACTCGGTACCAGACTAAACCTGACGCAGATGGCCGTCGGTGATGCGAATGGTACGCTGCCGACCCCGGACCCGTCGCAGACGAAGCTCATTAACCAGAAACGCATCGCGCCGCTAAACCTGCTGAACGTTGACCCGTCCAATACCAGCCAGATTATCGCGGAACAGATTATTCCCGAGAATGAGGGCGGTTTCTGGATCCGCGAGATTGGTCTCTACGATGATGAAGGGATTCTGATTGCCGTGGCAAACTGCCCGGAGACCTACAAGCCGCAGCTGAAGGAGGGGAGCGGCCGCACGCAGACCATTCGCATGATTCTGATTGTTTCGAGCACGTCGGCGATTACTCTGAAAATCGACCCGTCAGTCGTACTGGCAACGCGCCAGTATGTCGAGGATAAGGCTATCGAGGTGAAAGCCTATGCCGATAATCTGCTGGCTGCGCACCTCGCCGCTGCTGACCCGCACCCGCAATACCTAAAAACGGCGGATATTGATAAATACATTCCCGTCGGATTTCCGCTGCCGTGGCCGCAGGCAACGCCGCCCGATGGCTGGCTGAAATGCAATGGTGCTGCTTTTGAAAAGGCGAAATATCCAAAGCTGGCCGTCGCTTATCCTTCTGGCAATCTGCCTGATTTGCGCGGTGAGTTTCTGCGTGGATGGGATGACGGACGTGGTGTGGATTCGTTAAGGGGAATTATGTCAACTCAGGCCGGTGATATGGCTTCACATGTTCATATGTGGGGTATCTGGACTGCCAGAACAAACGATATGTCACTGGAAAGTTTTACGGGCACTACGATTTTGAAGCAAATAACGCCTGCATCACCCGTCATTGATTACGACAATTATCCAATACCAAATCCCGCGATTACGGATGGTGGCATCGTCAATGCGACTACCAGACCTACAGGTGGTACTGAGACGAGACCGCGCAACGTGGCATTTAACTACATAGTGAGGGCGGCATAATGGCAAAAGCAACGCTGAACAAAAACGGGATTGCCACAAAGCCGGGTGAAATAACGGTTTATAATTTCGACGGTAAAACCCTCGAATATCTGGCTTCATCTGTCGAGTTTCTGGCGCTGGGCGTGGGGATTCCTGCTAATTCCTGCACCGATGCACCTGTCGAAAAAAAGGAGGGTTTCGCGGTGTGCCGCGCGGCCAGTCTTGACGGGTGGGAGTATGTCGCAGACCATCGCGGTGAGACGGTTTATGACACGGAAACCGGTCAGCCGGTCAACATTACCGCGCCCGGTGACTATGCCGTCGGCGTAACTACGATTGCACCGTCGACCCCCTATGACCGCTGGAACGGTAGCGAATGGGTCACGGATAAGGACGCGCAGAAAAACGGTCAGGTTAAGGAGGCAGAACAGAAAAAATCCGCGCTGCTGTCAGAGGCGCAAGGGGCTATCAGCCTGTGGCAGACTGAGTTGCAGCTCGGCATCATCAGCGATGATGACAAGGCCAGCCTGATTACATGGATGAAATACATTCAGGCGCTGAACGCGATCGACACCTCTGTGGCACCGGATATCGAGTGGCCGGAAAGACCAGAATAAACGAAGCCCTCCACACGGAGGGCTTTTTTGTCTGTTGTGTTATCCCTCCACCAACGGCATTGCATCGCGCCTGCGCGACACACAACAGAAAATAGTCGCACCCCTTAACCACGGAGTTAAACAGATGGGCGACTATCATCACGGCGTCGAGGTCATCGAGATTAATGATGGCACGCGCACCATTTCCACCGTCTCGACGGCCATCATCGGCATGGTCTGCACGGCCAGCGATGCTGACGCAAAGACATTCCCCTTAAACGAGCCGGTACTGATTACCAGCGTGCAAACGGCGATCGGGAAAGCCGGTAAAAAAGGCACGCTGTCAAAATCCCTGCAGGCCATTGCCGACCAGTGCAAGCCGGTCATTGTGGTGGTGCGCGTTCCCGAAGGTACCGACGACCCGGAAGACCCTGAAGCAGCGCAGAAAGAAACCATTTCCAACATCATCGGCACGACCGACGAAAACGGCAAATACACCGGGCTGAAAGCGCTGTTAACGGCGAAAACCGTCACCGGCGTTAAGCCGCGCATTCTCGGCGTGCCGGGGCTGGATACGCAGGAAGTAGCGACCGCGCTCGCGTCGACCTGCCAGAGCCTGCGCGCGTTCGGCTATGTGAGCGCGTGGGGCTGTAAGACCATTTCCGACGCTATCAAATACCGCGAGAACTTCAGCCAGCGCGAGCTCATGGTGATTCACCCTGATTTTCTGGCATGGGACACCACGGCGAACGAAACCGATATTGCATGGGCGACCGCCCGCGCGCTCGGCCTGCGTGCCAGAATCGACCAGGAGACCGGCTGGCACAAAACGCTGTCCAACGTCGGCGTGAATGGCGTCACCGGCGTCAGTGCCTCGGTCTCATGGGATTTGCAGGAGCAGGCCACCGACGCCAACCTGCTGAATCAGGCTGGGGTGACAACGCTCATCCGCAACGACGGCTTTAAGTTCTGGGGTAACCGCACCTGCTCGGACGATCCGTTATTCGTGTTTGAAAACTACACCCGCACGGCGCAGGTGCTGGCCGACACGATGGCAGAGGCGCACGCGTGGGCGATGGATAAGCCCGTTTCCGCAACGCTCATCCGCGACATCGTCGCCGGTATCAATGCCAAATTCCGCGAGCTGAAAAACAACGGCTATATCGTTGACGGCTCCTGCTGGTACGACCCGGAGTCAAACAGCGTGGAAACCCTCAAAGCGGGGAAACTGTATATCGATTACGACTACACCCCCGTCCCGCCGCTGGAAAACCTGACCCTGCGCCAGCGCATCACCGATACCTATCTGGCAGACCTGTCAGACTCGGTCAACAGCTAAGGAGCTCAGAGCATG
>ERZ652156.160-NODE-160-length-23841-cov-16.487_pt1 | contig 23841 bp, 20 predicted proteins | sample MGYA00514760_ERZ652156 | MGnify/ENA metagenome assembly ERZ652156
GAGATCTGCGCATGTCTCGTGGGCTCGGAGATGTGTATAAGAGACAGATAATAACGTGTCCGGGCATCCTACCATAATAAATGACATCGCGGAATTGTCCAATATAAAAATACATTGGGTTTAAGTGCTTAACGACCCACTGCATTTCCTCAGAAAGCATTTCAATCGGATAAAATATAGGGGTCATATATAGCCATGCCGTGGTAACGGCATTGTATATATATTGAATGTCTCGAAAAAATACATTTGCCTGAGCCAAAAACATCCCTAACCCCAGACAAAACACATAAAGTTGGAGCAACACAAAAGGGAATAACAGGTTATACAGGCTGAAATGTGCCCCTGTAGCCAGCATAACAATAATCAGAGCACCTAAAGAGAAAACCAAATCCACAAGTCCGCTTGTAACTTTTGCAAATGTAAAGATGTACTTTGGCACATAAGTTTTTTTTAATAGAGAACCGTTTGCATTAATTGAGCTCAGAGCTTGATGCGTTGATTGGTTCATAAAATTAAAGAGAATCTGCCCAGTGAAAAGATATACAGGAAAATTTTCAATATTCCTCCTAAACATAGTGGAGAACACAATAGCCATTACAATCATAACCAGTAATGGATTCAGGACACTCCATAAATATCCCAGAAAACTTCGACGATATTTTAATTTCAAATCTCGCGTGATTAATTCATGAACCAAATCCTTATAGTGGACAAGGTTTAAAAACCTTCTTTTCCATATATCCATATCAAATGACTCCTAACTGTCCTTCTATAGCATGGCCTCGAGTACCTTATATTGTGTTTTTCCGGTATCATTTTTAGGAATACTGTCCAATTTTCTAACATCAAATGCCGAATAATGGAGGTGCGTTTTCTTAGCCAAGAAATTTATAATTTCTTGTTCCCGCTGTTGTTTAGTTGTAAAAACTGTAAGCTTTTTGTCCGTTCCTACACATGCGCATTCGATATGAAATCCATCTTTAATCAGTCGTTCTGTTTCATCCAGGCTAATCCTATATCCAAATATTTTTAGAAAACGTTTTTTTCTTCCAACAATAAAGTAACAGCCATCCTCATCAAAATAGGCTAAATCACCAGTTTGATACACACCCTGGCGTTCATCCCCTTTCATTAAGTCCTGGCCAGATTCCGCATATCCTAAAGTTACATTTGGCCCCTTGAAAACAATTTCCCCAACGATATGTTGTTTAGTTATTAAATTGCCCTCATCATCAATTAGGTCAAAACTGCAGTTTGGTAATGGGCGCCCAATACTGCCGCATTTCGTTATTGCCATCTCTGCTGGCAAATATGCCATTCGAGACGTTGTTTCTGTAGATCCATAGGTGGCAATAAACCTTCTGTTGGTATTAACAGCATATTCTGCGCACTTCTTAAATAATTGATCTGGAAGACGGCCACCGCCTTGATTGAGTACTTTAAATGAGGGAAGGTCCATACGGAAAAAACGAAGGCGATCCAGCAACTCAACACTATATGGTACACAGGTCATGCTTGTTGCATGATTCTCTTTAAAGAAATCCCAAAATTCTTTTTGAACAATATTGTCAGTAGTCAACAGTACTGTCGCACCGCTTAAGAGATGACTGGTGGCTACATTTAAACCTTGTGTAAACTGAAGTGGTAGAGATTCCATCCCTACTTCTTCTTCATCCAGTTCGAATACAGAAGCTACATTTTTGGCATTTTCAATAACGTTAAGATAAGAGTGCCGTACATACTTTGCGCTTCCGGTACTACCAGATGTTGTCAAGAGAAGAGCAAGGTCATCATAAAGGGGACAGGGCTCTAAATCGGTTTTCCACAATGTGTACCCCATTTTATGATACACGGCTGAATACTCAAAACAGAGTGATATTTCATTGGGAACCCATAAATACTCTGGGCGGTATGAGCGCACAAGATTTTGAAAAAGATCAGAATCCATGTGGGCGCTTACCATCAAAGGGACAACACGGTTAGATAAACTAGAAACATATGCTGCAAGGGGAGCTGCACTATTTTCACATAAAATAAAAATAAGTGTTCGTTTGTTGATATTGGAGAAAAAATTATTAGAAAATGCATTAAGTTCCCCATACGTCATCGTTACACCGTGATTATCAATAATTGCAATATGATCTTGTTTCTTTTGATCCAGATTTAAAAACATTTTTATTTTCCTTCCTTATATAATGGAGGCTCCGTCCACTCCTAATATTTGACCGGTTACATATTCGGATAGATTTGAGGCGAAAAAAAGACAGGCATTCGCGATATCCTTTGGTTCAGCAACACGTCCCATCCCAATATTGGAAATCCTTTTTTCGAGAAATGAGGCGGCAGTCTCCTGCATCAGGTCTGTTTTTGTCAGTCCAGGGGCAATAGAATTGACTCTAATCTGGTAGGGAGCCAATTCTTTAGCTGCTGATTTTGTCAACGCGATGACAGCTCCTTTAGTAGCCGAATACGCCATTTGCCCAGCATCGCCTTTTACGCCGACAATAGAAGAAATATTAATAATGCTACCTGCTTTTTGCCGTATCATAAGTCTTGATACTAACTGAATATTTTCAATAACCGCCAAAACATTTGTTTCAAACATTTGTCTGACATGTTCCTGTGAAATCATACCGATTGCTTCGTTGTAGGCTATTGCAGCGTTATTCACCCATACATCAATTCGCCCGTGTTCTCTCTTTATTCTTAAAAGTGCATCTTTAACTGCTTGCGAATCGCAAATATCTAATACAATAGGGCGTATATTTACACTCATATTACTTGGAAGTTCATCTATCCATGTATCAAGTGCCCCTAGAGTCCGGATATTGGCATAAACAATTGCATCGTTTGCTACAAAGTTTTTGACAATTTCACGGCCGATTCCCCTGGAAGCTCCGCTTACAAAACAAATTTTTCCCTTTAGCATTAGCGCTCCTTTATTGTATTTAGAATAATTCTGCAAATTTCATCAACGGTCTCTAACGGTAGATGTGCATACAAAGGAAGTGTCAGTACAGAGTCTGCCACATGACTGGCGACCGGATAAGACGTGTTCTGGTAATCTTCACGATAGCAACCACAGTCAGTGATGAGGGGATAAAAATATTTACGACTGAATATCTCATGTTTCTTTAACGCCGCACTTATATCATCCCTGGATACACCAAGAATGGAACTTTCGAAAACAACTGGAAAGTAAGCATAATTTGATACAACGCCATCTTGCGGGGACATTAGTGTCACTCCATCTATACCGTTTAGATTTTTTCTATATTGTTCAACAACATGTTTACGTAAGGTGATTTCATCATCCAAGTGCCGGAGGTTGCAGAGCCCCATCGCAGCCTGGAATTCGTTCATTTTTGCGTTTGCCCCTACCAGATTGATGCTGCCATCTGTATTGATACCAAAATTTTTAATTTCATATAAAGTGTTAAACAATTCCAGATTAGAAGTTGCCACGGCACCGCCTTCTATTGTATGAAATACCTTGGTTGCATGGAAACTAAACATTGAAGCATCACCAAATGATGCAACATTTTTTCCGTGGTAGCTCTCATAAAATGCATGGGCAGCATCATAAATCACTTTTAAATTATGACGCTCGGCTATCTCCTGTATTTTGTTTACATCGCAGATATTTCCATAGACATGTACTGGAACGATTGCTGATGTTTTATCTGTTATAAGATCCTCAATTTTGTCGACATCAATTGTGTATGTATCTGGAGCAATATCACAAAAAACGGGTTTTAAGCCGCTTCTTTTGATTGCATGAGTGGTAGATATAAATGTATATGGAGTTGTGATTACTTCTCCCTTCAAGTTCATAGAATTCAAACATAATTCCAATGCCAAATGTCCATTTGTAAATAGTGATACATATGGAACATTAAAAACTGATTTAAGCTTTCTCTCTAATGCATTATGTTTTTCCCCCATATTGGTTAACCATTTACTGTCCCAAATATTGCGTATTTCATCTATATATTCCTCGAAGGGAGGCATAGATGACTGGGTGACTAGTATTTTTTCTTGCATGTATAAATTACCTCCTCACCAAAGCCGATTAAATATTATTTTTTATTCTTAAGATATTTGAAGCAATCGGATAAAGCCTATATCCGCTAAAACGCAAAAGCCAGACAAAGCGGTTCTGCATAGCTGAGTATATACCTGGATAATCAGAACGCATTCTTTGGTCCAACTCTCGTATCTTCTTTCTATATACAGCAGAGGGCGGATAACTTAAATAAATTTTTATCTGGCTGCTGACCATACGGGCAATGCCACGTTCTAAGTATCTTAAAATCGGCTGAGAATCCTGAGATTTCCGCATTTCATAAAAATGAATAAGCTGATTCAATACATGTTCATGCTGTTTACAGCGCTCCCGCATTTTATAGATATTTATGCTCTGTTCTGATAATCCGACCCGATATCGATATATACACTCTTCAAGAAATGTAACAGTTTTTACATATGGAATCGGATAGATGATATATTCCATATCAACATAGAAGCAGTTTTCATCCAAGCAAATATGATGTTCCTGGAGGAGTTGGGTCCGTATTGTCATTGAGTGCATTTTAATGTAAAGGCCATTGCATATAGATATAAATTCATATTCTTTCTCATACTCAACACCACGAAAAGGCCGATTAATCTCCTTTTTCATCTTATTGGTCCCATCAAAAATCCAATAATAGTTGCTTGCCACGATATCCGAATTACTATTGCTCAGTGCCAAAATTAGTTTCTTTAGACCAAACGGATCTAGCCAGTCATCACCATCTACAACTTTAAAATATTTTCCTTTTGCCTCTGAAATGCCAAGATTTACAGCAGATCCATGCCCACCATTTTTTTTTGAAATCAATCGATAGACTGCAGGATAAAAATCAACATATTCTTGGGCAATTTGCGCAGAGGAATCGAGGGTTCCGTCATTAATAATCAGTACTTCCAATGCTTCAGCCCCATCATCAATCAGAAATGAATCTAAGCATTGACGAATATATTGTTCAACATTATACATAGGAACCGCGATAGTTAAGATTTTTTCCATAAAAGGTAAAAACCTCCTCTAAATGTTAAGATATTAAAAAAGCAGGCAGTTAGCCAGCATACATGTTAATCATTTGATTTGCGAACGCAACAATTTGGGATAAAATGTTGCATTCAGTATTTAAAATAAAACAGTCGCTTTATAGTCGCTTTATTGATAATATATTCATGTATTGCTCTTCGTAAAAACAAAGATATCAATGGAGGTATGAACCAGTGGGTAAGACACAGCCTATTAAAAAAGCAGATGATGTACAGCGACTTAAAGAATATTACTTAGAAAAAAAACAAATAAGAAACTACACAATGGTAACGTTGGCTCTCAATACTTCTTTACGCATTAGCGACTTGTTACATTTAAAATGGATTGATGTTTATAACTTTAAAACACATAAATATAGAGAACATATTAATCTTGTAGAACAGAAAACCGGCAAAAAAAATTCAATAGCATTAAACAGTGAAGCTACAAAGGCATTGGAACTTTTAAAAAGAACACTTGATACTTTTTGTCAGGATACATATATTTTTAAAAGCCGTATAGGAGATAATCAGCCAATAGGGCGGATATGTGCTTTTCGAATTATTAAAGAAGCTGTGAATGATTTAAACTTAGAAGGAATTATCAGTTGCCACTCACTACGCAAAACCTTTGGCTATCATGCCTGGAAAAAAGGAGTTCCCCCTGCACTTATAATGTCTATATACAATCATTCATCGATTGAAATCACCAAGCGATATCTGTCAATTGATCAGGATGATAAAGATGAAGTCTTTCTGGGAATGAATCTTTAAGCTTCCATTTTAAGAAATATTTGAGAAAAATGGGACGAAATTATTAATAAATGGGAGTGAAAAGGTCTTGAATTATGGGGAAAGACATGCTATTCTTATAAGCGAACACAAGGGCAACATTTTATCCCAAATTGCTAAATAGCCAATTTGCGTTGCTCCTTTATAAAGGAAGGAAAATAAATGCAGCTCGAGGTACTCATATCTTGTATGAATCAGAAAGATACTTCTATTGTTCAGAAGAGTAAGTTGACGGGGGATGTTCTGATTATCAACCAGTGTGAGATAGAATCGCAAGAACAAATATATAGGGGAAATCAGCGTATCCGTATGGTTTCAACAAATCAGCGTGGATTGTCAAATAGCAGGAATTTGGCAATCCATTTATCAGATAGGGACATTTGTCTGTTGTGTGATGATGACGAAGTATTTGAGGAAGATTATGAATCCATTGTGCTGGAGAGTTTTGAAAAGCTGAGGGATGCAGATATTATCGCCTTTGATGTGAGCCATAAGAAAACACGTCTGAAATCGGAAATCCAAAGAATCCGCTGGTTGAAGAGCCTGAAGCTATCCTCTGTACAGCTTGCTTTCCGCCGAAAGAGCGTAATCGAAAGAATGTGCTTTTTTGATTCACATATGGGGGCCGGAAGTGGAAATGGATGCGGTGAAGAAAACAAATTTCTTTGGGATTGTTTAAAAAAGGGATTAACAATTTATTATGTTCCTCGAACCATTGCCGGTCTATTATCTAAAGATTCTACTTGGTTTAGTGTTTATGACAAGAAATTTTTTTACCAGAGAGGCGCTGCTACCAGATATATGATGGGAATTACCCTGGCCTTTTTATATGGAATCTATTATCTGATAGTTAAACACTCTATTTATAAAAAGGACATTTCTTTGGTATGCGCAGCAAATGCTTTGTTTAAAGGAATTTGTATAAACCCTATTAGAAAGGCAGGATGATGAAATGGAAAAATCAATTACCTTTGTTATACCTGCCTATAATGCAGATCCTTATTTAAAAAAATGTCTGGATTCTTTTTGGGATACGACCGTTACAGATAAGATTGAAGTGCTTATTGTGAATGACGGCTCTTCAGATCTGACGGACCAGATTGCTCAGGCTTATGTGAAACGTAATCCGGATATGTACAAGCTTATTAATAAGGAAAATGGCGGTCACGGTTCTGTTATAAATATAGGAAGCAAACTGGCATCAGGAAAATATTTTAAAGTGATTGACGCAGATGACTGGGTTGTAACGGACAATCTTGCTGCGTTTGTGGAGTGTCTCGATAAATGTGATGCAGATATTGTATTAACTCCATTTCATATGATTCATATGATAAATGGAAAGAAAAAGGAATATCGGATAAAAACAGAATATGATTCCACATATATCGGCTTAAAAGAAGTGATTCATAACTGGGGAGAATTTGAGGACTGTATGGTATTTCATGGAATTACCTATAGAACAGTGTTTTATCGGGAGAATTATTATGAACTGCCAGAACACATCTTTTATGAAGACCAGATTTATTCGGCTATTCCATGCTGTCATGCTGTCAGTATTTATGTAAAGGATTTATTTATCTATCAATATATGGTTGGAAATATGGAGCAGAGTATTTCTGCGGCCAATCAATTAAAGAGAATACAGCATATAGAAATGGTTGCCGATGCCATGCTGGACTATTATACGTTAAATTCGGAACTCATAGAAGATGCGGGTACATTTCTTTTATGGAAAATAGAAAATGTAGTACTTATTTACTACTTAACAGCCTGTGTCTTTGAGCCTGATAAAGCGAAGGGGCGAAAAGTATGCAGGCAGTTTCAGTTGAAGCTGGAACAGGCAAATCCTGAATTGAAAAGCAGGCTTTCCAGTAAATACAGGCTATATCTACTAATGAACTATCTGCATGTATCAGAAAAAATGTATGAATGGTTGATTTCCTCGGCTTTTTATAAAAAGGTAAAGGCAATGAGTTTGAATGGTAATCGGAACGGTTACAGGAGTTGGTGAGGATGGATCGATATCCTTTAATAACAGTGCTTACGCTCTCGTATAATAGCACTTATATATATGAAAGTATCCAATCTGTATTGGAACAATCCTATCCCCATATTGAATATATCATTGTGGATGATGGTTCAGGCGTTTTTTGTCAGGATGAGATCCGTACTTACATTAAAAATCGCAAAGGCAATAATCTTGAGGATTACCAAGTTATAGTACATCCGCAAAATTTAGGAACAGTAAAGGCTTCTAATACAGGTCTTGTTCATTCACATGGAGAGTATATTTTTAACCTGGCGGCAGACGATGTATTTTTTGATTCGGATGTTTTGACTAAATGGACACGGGAGATGATTTGCAGGAACTCCATGATTATGACAGGACGATATGCGGTTTATGATGAAGCAATGATGGAGTGTAAGGGATGGGGACCTTGTGACGAGGAAGTCCAGGTCCTGGAAAGCAAATCCTCAAAAAAGATATTTAGAAAGTTGATAAATGCTAATTTCATATACGGATGCTGTACTGCCCGCAGCCGGTTGTTGATTGAAAGTTATGGACTGTATGATGAAAATTATAGATTAATTGAGGATTATCCGGCAGCCTTGAGCCTGAGCCGCCAGGGAGTAGTGATTGATTACTGGGAACAGCCTGTGGTGAAATACCGACAAGGAGGCGTGAGCTCGCCTTGGCGTTTTAATTCTGATTACGAGCGGGACTCGGATAAAATATTAAGACGTGAGATTCTGCCTTATGTTAATTTAAAATTTTATATAAAACTTCAATATTACTTTTGGAAGCTGAAGCGGTCTCAAGACAGCCGATTCGCTTATGAATACAGCCTAATATGCGGAGAAAAGCAGAAAGTAAAAGTGATATTTCTGATGGTCCGCTATCCGGTTCCGGCGCTCCGCATATTAAAACGAAAGCTGTCCGGTAAATATAAGACAACAGGGAGGTAGTTATGCAGATATTAAAATATGTATTTCAGCAGCATGGCGATGAACGAGGCCAATTGGTAGCATTGGAGGAGTTTAAAGACATTCCTTTTGAGATTAAACGTGTTTACTATATGTATGATACAGGCGAAGGTATACATCGTGGTTTTCACGCTCATAAGACGTTAAAACAAATTTTAATCTGCATCCATGGTTCTTGCAAGGTGCTGCTGGATAATGGCGAAGAAAAAAAAATCGTCAGTTTAGAAAAGCCTTATGAGGGACTATACATAGCTCACAATATGTGGCGGGAAATGTATGATTTCTCTCCGGATGCCGTTTTGATGGTGCTTGCATCGGAGTATTATGATGAGAGCGATTATATACGTGATTATGATGAATTTTTGAACTCGGTCAAGGAGGCATAGAAGAAATGAACATACCATTTGTATCGTTTGAAAAGATGCACAAAGAAATAGAGCCAGATATAACTGATAGCTTCCTTAATATGTATAGAAACAATATCTTTATTATGGGAGAGCAGGTGACTGCATTTGAAAATGAATTTGCTGAGTTTTGCGGATGCAAATATGCTGTTGGTTGTGGAACCGGGCTGGATGCATTATATCTTATTTTGAAGGCCCTGGAAATCGGATATGGAGATGAAGTGATTATTCCATCAAATACCTTTATAGCCACTGCATTAGCTGTTTCATATGTAGGTGCCTGTCCTATTTTTGTAGAGCCAGATGACAGTACTTATACGATTCGACCTGATAGGATTGAGGAAAAGATAACTGAGAAGACAAAGGCAATCATCCCAGTTCATTTATATGGTAGATGTGCCGATATGGATCCTATTTTAGATATAGCTACAAAACACAATCTATATGTAATAGAAGACGCAGCCCAGGCTCATGGAGCATTATATAAAGGAAGAAAAAGTGGCAGTATGGGAATTGCTGCAGGTTTTAGTTTTTATCCTGGTAAAAATCTTGGGGCCTTAGGAGATGGCGGGATTGTTGTTACCAACAATGAAGCTTTAGCAGAAAAAATAAGGATGCTGGGCAATTATGGTTCAAAAATCAAATATCACCATGAGTACCAAGGGAATAACTCACGCTTAGATGAACTGCAGGCTGGATTTTTAAGGGTTAAATTATCCCATTTAAATAAGTGGAATAAGGAGCGGAACAGAATTGCTGAAAGGTATTTGAGCGAACTTAAAAATCCATGTATTAAAATGCCCATTCCTACTTCAAAAGACTATTATAATGTCTGGCATTTGTTTGTACTGCGATGCAGCTCCCGTAATCATTTTCAGAGGTATCTTACAGAATGCGGAATAGGGACCAGTATCCATTATCCAATTCCAATGCACTGCCAAAATGCATATAAAGATTTGAAAATAGCAGAAGGGGCTTTACCAGTTTGCGAAAAGTTGTCAAGAGAAATTATCAGTATTCCTATGTATTATGGGATGTCAGATCAGGAAATCCAATATGTAATTGATGTGATTAATGACTATGATGGGAGTATTCAATGAATATAGAACTTCAAAATTTTGTTTTTGATAATCCCGGCCGGTTGGAGTTGATTAATTATCAACCCAAAACTTCTATACCTGCTATAAAAATTAATGTGTATAGAAACCACTCATTTGAATTAGTAGAACATTCAATCAGACCTTTTTTAGATTATGCCGGGGTATGTGCTGAATTTATTTATAGCGATTATGATGATACATTATCATTTTTTGATATGGATATGTCTGCAGATTTATTGATTCTCTGGTTAGATGCTAATCGATATAAAAATATTGATTTTACTGCATTTTTAAAGGGACGTTTGATGGCATTAAAAGAACAATTCCACAAACCTGTTTTAGTGGTTCTGCTTGATGGTGAATTGGATATACAGGATAACCAGATAGTAGTATATTCTTTGGAAAAGTTCAGAGATGCTTTAGGATCCCGGTTTTACGATTATCGGTTGGAACAATTTTCAGGCACAGTTATGAGTTCAGCTCTTTCTTTGCAAGTATCGCGGGATTTGGGGTTAAATTATATTCCGGCCTTAATACGTCCTTGCCTTAAAGCGATTGTGGTAGATTTAGATAATACCTTATATTTAGGTGTTCTTGGAGAGGATGGAATACATAACATTACGCTTACAGAAGGGCATCGTTTATTACAAGAAAAGCTAAAGGGACTTGCTGAACAAGGATTTTTCCTTTGTATTGCCTCTAAGAATGAAGAATCAGATGTGCTTGAGATGTTTCGAGAAAGAGCCGATTTTCCATTGCAATTAAATAATTTCACTAAAATCTGCTGCTCCTGGAATCCTAAAGCTGAATCAATCAGTCAAATTTCTCAATACCTTAATATTGGAAGTGATAGTATTCTCTTTATTGATGATAATCCAGGTGAGTTGTATTCGGTTGCTAATGTTCATACTGATATCCATGGTTTATTAGCGGCATCGGATGCTTTAAAAACCAGATATATGCTGGAAAATTATCCTGGTATTTTGAAACTGAACTGTTCTGCTGAAGATTCGATTCGTTCGGAAGATGTTCAGGCTAATGAGCTAAGGAATCAAATAAAGGCCACATTGTCTTCTGAGGACTATATAAAGTCTTTGGATATGGAACTGGTGTTTCATATTGATGATCCAGCACAGATAGACCGTATTTCTGAATTATCAAATAAGACAAATCAGTTTATTTTTAATTATAAAAGATACTCCCCAGCAGATATTGAATATCTGATGAGGATAGATGATTCAGTAGTCATTACAGTGCAGCTTTCAGACAAACTTTCAGAAAGTGGGTTGATTGCAGTTTGCACTGGCAAAAAAATAGATGACTATTTAGAAATCCAGGAGTGCTTTGTCAGTTGCCGGGCATTGGGGCGTGGCATTGATGAGGTAATAGTCCTTGGAATGATTTCGTATATGCAGGAAGCATTAGATGTTACAAATATCAAGGTTCAATTTCAAAAAGGCGAGCGAAATGTACCGGCTGAGAAATTTGTTGCAAAATATTTATACACTTATTTGGAACAGCCATCTGGCTTTTCATACAATGTTCCCAATGAGTTGTTAGCCGTTCGATTGGAGAGGTATGGATTATGAGAGAAGAAATAATTACTGTAGTATCAGCTGTAACCGGTTTATCTATAGAACAATTGTCTAATAAGTCTGCCTGTGAAAGACCATGGAATTCTTTAACACACGTAGAACTGGTTATTGCTTTGGAAGATAAATTCCAAATATTTTTTGAGCCTGAAGAAATTGCAAACATGACTTCCGTTGATTTAGTGATAGAGGAAACAGAAAGGAAGGTTCAGTAATTATGCAGCATCGTCTATCTATTGATGGACTGGGATATTCTTTACGTCCTGTCCAGCTTTCAGATGCCCGGTTTATTTTAAAAATTCGTTTAGAAGATATGAACCGAACCCAGTATATCCATGAAATTCCTGATGATATAGAGTTAGAGGAAAATTGGATTAGAAAATATTTTCAGAGAAATGGGGACTTTTTCTTTATTATTGAGAATAAAATCACCGGACAGCCGGAAGGAACAATTGCTATTTATGATATGGAGGATGGACGAGCTGAGTGGGGGCGTTGGGTCGTCCAAAAGGGATCCCTTGCCGCAGTTGAAAGTGTGGACTTGATTTATAAGGCGGCGTTCCAAAAGCTCAATTTAAGAGAATTGTATTGCAGGACAATAGAAAGAAACAGTTCTGTAGTATCCTTTCATGATTCTCTTCCGCAAAAGAGAAGGGGGATTTTAAAGGATTTTTTTGAACTGCGCGGTGAGTTTTATAATGCAGTCGAGCATTATGTGGATAAAGAATATTATCTTGAAGAACTTTCATCGGTTTTAGAAAAAAAAGCGTTTGCAATTTTTCAGAGGAATCTGCGCACAGCTGTGGGGAAATTCCAGTTCCATCACATTGGGGTGGCCTGCAGTAGCTTAGAGCGTGACAGAAAAGCCTTTCAATTTCTGGGATATCAGGCAGAATCTCCCTGCTTTACAGATTCATCACAGGGGATTATGGGGCAGTTTATGATTGCTAATAATCAGCCGCGTATTGAGTTGCTGCAGAATTTAGAAGGCAGTACCACTCTTACGCCTTATCTTGAAAAAGGAGTAAAGCTATATCACTTTGCCTATTCTGTAGATCAAATTGAGAAAGCATGTGAATATTTAGTAAAGTGCCGGGCGAAAGTGATGTCACCGTTAAAAGAGTCGATATATTTTGGAAAGCGGATTTGCTTTTTAATGTTATCTAATATGTTTTTGATAGAGTTGGTGGAGGAGTAGATGACATAATGGCTAATGTGTTTATTGCTATGTACAACTTTGGGAGAGATCCTAATGATTTTTATAAGATGCCCCCCTTTCTAGAATCTTTTTTAAATGGGTTTAAAGACGCTGGTAATAATGTTCTATGTTTTCAGCATAAGACATATGGAAGGGAATTTAATGAAAAGCTTCCAAAAGAGTATGAGAGTAAATTAAAACAGTTCAATCCGAATCTTTGCATACTTTTTTGTAATAATTTTTGGGATATATCCTATATTGTTAATTGCCCTATTGTTATATACGATATAGATTCAGTACTTGAATTTAAAGGAATAAATCATCTTTGCCAAAATATTGATCGGTACTTATTTGTTATTAATCAAACTTTAGCTGAAATGAACCTAAAAAAACACTTAGGTGTATTAGATAAACAAATTTGCTATATTCCATTCTTTAGTGAAGTTAAGAATGATTCGAATGCGATTGTAACGACAAATATTAATTTTTTAGGTTCCAATTGGCTATGGATGGGGTGCAATTTTATTTTTCCTTTTATTAATAGCAATCCATCAATAAAAGATAAAGAAATTGCACGAAATGTTTTAAATTATTTTATAGAATCTCCTTTTATGACAAGTGATGAAATAGTTAATGTTAATGAGTGGCATCCAAAAATACCATTAGAGATTTTAAATAGTAAAAGGGCTGCAGTTGAGATAAGTGGAATACGGCGCTTGCGATATCTAACCAGCATTGCAGATTTAGGATGCGAGATTAGAGGGGCTTATTGGACAATTGATTGTATGAAATATTTCCCTGAACTAGCATTAAACTATAATCCAAAATTAACCTTATCATTAAAGGAGAATCAAGATTTTTATAATTCTGCTAAGATTTCATTAAATACAAAGCATATCCAGGCACAAAATGGATTTTCATTTAGAATATGTGACATTATGGCATCAAATGCCTGCCTAGTTACAGAATATTGTTCGGATTTGAGACGCCTGTTTCCTAAAATACCGCTTCCTATGTTTACTTCTGAGATAGAATTACAGGAATGCTGTAAAAAGATACTAGTGGATGAAAAATTGCGTTTGGAGATTGTAGAGGCATCTCATGAGGTTATAGATTCATCACACCGCTTTAAACATGTATTGCAAAAACTGGAAGAATTTACAGGCTTGAATTTGCGGACTAAATCTAATGGAGTGCTGACCTTCTTTTCGGACGAGGAAATAGCCTTGTATAACGAAGACTGCAAAAAGGATTCTTCTATTCTTCCTATGAAAATAAAAAAACATTTAGGTTACTGCCCAGCTGATATAAAACGTACAAAGTATATTAAGTTGGGAAATATTAATGTTTTGCGTTATATAAAAACTGAAAAAGGAATCATAGATATTTATTTTTCGTTTTTACCTTTAGTCCGTATTTTTAATACTAATAGCTATAAAAAAATTAAGCTGCTTTTATTAGAAAAATTAAAGACTTTTTGTAAAAACCAAAACATTTTAACTCCTATTTATATAAAAAGTTATTTATCTAAACCAGCAAAATTTTATCATAGACAGCACTTAAAAAGAAAGATTAGAACAGGAAAAAAAATAAGAGTAGTTCTATTTGTTTCAAGAATTAGTTGTTGGTTATTTACTGACCTGTATGATTTGTTATTGAAATCTAATATCTTTTATCCATATATCGTCATTAAGCCTTTTGTTTCTCAAGGTAAAGATGCCATGATTCGTTATCAAGAAACCACATATAAGGCTTTGAAAGAATGTGGATATGATCCGATAAGAGGATACGATATTGAAAAAGATACTTTTTTTAATGTCAGAAAGATAAATCCAGATATTATATTTTATACTAAGTTCTGGAAGCCACATTTTCATCCAAATTTTTATATAGATAAGTTTTTGGACAAACTTACCTTTTTAACGCCATATGGATTTTATATAGCAGAAGATAGACGAGCTATGAATTTTGAATTAAATAATTTAGTTGATGGCTTTTTTCTTGAAACAGATTTTCATAAAGAAATGGCTCAAAGGGATATGGACAACAAGGGGAAGAATGTGCATATAACAGGTGCCCCTAAATTGGATCTTTTTTTTAATCCTACATATGTCCCTAAAGATGTGTGGAAGGAACAGACTACAAGAAAGAAAAGAATTATTTGGGCGCCTCATCACGAGGATAAGACTCCGAAATGGATGTACCAATTTGATGCTTTTTATGAAATTGCAGATGCAATGCTGGATATTGCGGATTACTATCAGGACTGTGTGCAATTTGCATTTAAACCTCATCCAATGTTGAAAGAAAAATTATATATACGTTGGGGTAAGGAAAATACAGATTCATATTATCAAAAATGGAAGGAAAAAGAAAATTGCCAGTTAGAAGAGGGGGAATTTGAGGATTTATTTATCTTATCAGATGCAATGATTTTGGATAGTATTTCTTTTATTGCGGAATATACAGCTGTAAATAAACCGGCCTTATTTACAATTGGCAGAAATGCAAGAGTTTTTTTGAATGAATATGGTCAGAAAAATTTTGAGGTGCTATACAAAGCGAAAGAGAATTTAAAAGAAGAAATCTACCATTTTATAGATGACGTAGTTCTAAATGGAAATGACAGTAAATCCGGCGAACGGAAGGCCTTTATAAATGCATATTTAAAGGCGCCAAACAATAGAACTGCTTCACAGAATATCTTTGACAATATGTGTAAGATTATTAATAAATAGACATTATATTTTTTGAATTGTAAGTCACTAAAGTGGCAGAATGCGAGGAACCGATGAACATTGCACTTATTATAGCCGGTGGCTCAGGCCAACGTATGCATCAAGATATACCAAAACAATTTTTGAATGTATTCGATAAGCCAGTTATTATATATACTTTGGAAGCATTTCAGAAACATCCAGATATTGATGTGATTGCGGCCGTTTGCATTGAAGGCTGGGGGAATGTATTAGATGCTTATGCAAAGCAATTTGGTATAGATAAGCTAAAACATATTGTTCCTGGAGGTGATAATGGACAATCATCCATACGTAATGGTTTATTTGAACTGGAAGCATATTACTCTTGTGAAGATATTGTTCTGATTCATGATGCGATTCGTCCTATGATTTCTCAGGAAATTATTTCGGATTGTATCATTAAAGCGCAGCAATTTGGATCTGCTATCGTTACAATTCCATGTGCGGAGGCAATGTTGGAAACAGAGGACCAGGTTTCTTCTAACGCCAGTTATCCTAGGAATAATTTGAAAAGGACACAAACGCCCCAGGCATTTCCTCTGGGGCGAATATGCAACATCCACCGGGAAGCATTGAAAAAGGGGATTACCAATTCAGTAGCGTCTTGTACGTTGATGATTGAAATGGGGGAAAGAGTGTTTTTTTCAGCAGGTTCTGAAAAAAATATAAAATTAACTACAATAGAGGATATTGATATTTTTAAGGCCCTTCTTAAGGCCCAACGTTCAGAATGGATAAAGGATTAGAGTGAAAAATGCGTAAGACATTATATGAAGTTGCTCAGTACCAAGAGGATTTAAGGACATCTATTCAAAATACAGTGGATTTTCAATTACTAGCAGGGAAAAGTATTTTAATCACTGGAGCTACTGGTTTAGTTGGCTCCTATCTAGCAGACATGTTCAGTTTATGGAATTCAGAGCAGCACTCTGCTTTGAACAAAATACAGATTTATGTATGTAGCAGAAGAAAGATAAATCTGGAAAAGCGGTTTAATGGATGCTGGGAAACAAACTGTCTACACTTTATTGAACAGGATTTTTCTGAACAATTACATTTTGATGAACAGGTGGATTTTATTATCCATGCTGCCAGTAATTCCTATCCAGCAGCATTCGATCGTGATCCTGTTGGTACCATGTTGGCGAATATCATTGGAACAAATGAACTTCTTCAATATGCTAATGCTAAAAAGGTAAAACGCTTTATATTTATTTCCACTGGTGAAGTCTATGGAGAAATGAGTGAAAATGTTGTAGCGTTTTCAGAATACCATAGTGGGTATATAGATATAACATCCCCACGATCCTGTTATCCATCATCTAAAAGAGCAGCTGAAACTTTATGTATATCATATGGAAAACAGTTTGATGTTGATATTGTAATTGCACGGCTTTGTCACACTTATGGTCCCAATATTACTTGTTTAGATAACCGTGCGACTGCTCAATTCATTTATAATGTGTTAGAAGGACAAGATATTGTCCTGAAAAGCAAAGGGCTTCAATTACGCTCTTATAGCTATATTGCGGATTGTGCATCTGGTGTTTTATCTGTTATGACTAGTGGAGAATGTGGACAGGCTTATAATATTGCTAATCCAGATTCACGAATTACAATTTCGGATTTTGCACATATAACAGCAGAGTTAGCAGGCAAAAACGTAAAGTTTCAGATTTCTGACCTACAACATCAAAACGAACAGACACCAATTACAAGGGCAGTTCTTGACTCTCATAAGGCGGAATCGCTTGGTTGGAAAAATCAATTTGGAGCACGGGAAGGGATTAAACATACGATGGAAATTATGAATTATTTAAAGAAAGACTATTAAATTCTTGGAGAACTATAGGGCAATCATTATTAACAAATTAAGAGGATTCAAATAAACTGCAGGATTTGGTATAAATATGACTTTTTTTCTGCATTGATTTTTGGGGCTTAGCGAATATATTTACAACAAAGTCTTTTCTTACAATAATATAGACTGTCATTATTCAGTAGACGGAATTATCCATCGAATTGCTGCTTTTGGAAGTAGTGACTATCTGCTGGAGATAGTAGTATAAATTTGGCTTTTTCTACTGTATGTTTAATCGCAGGTAACACCGGATTATATCAGGCCTTTCACATGGTTTTTGGTCTTTGTTTTTAGGCCTGCCTATTAACGTTGTTATTGGGACTTATTTTGTGTTTATTTCTAAATATGTAAATTATTTGCCTTTGGCATTGTAATATGTCTTATTCTGGTTTATATCCAGTATACTTATGTGGAATATTTTTATAAGTGAATTTGTTGCAGAAATTAATACAGGTGTATACAATAGAACAGAAGGTTCTGATTATAGATGGAAAGAGTATATGATGATGTGGTGTGGATATTCTGTCCCTGTTAAGGATTGAAAAGCTTCATGGTTTTTTAAATATCTCAAAGGATATGTATATCTAAAATCTATGAGGAAGTGCAGGGAAGACCACGTTATTTAGTATGAATAGTCTGCGGAAAATATAGAAGTTAAATTATTTTTAAGGCATTTAGTTAAGGGGTATAAAATTCATGAGTATAATGTTAAAACGTTTGAGTATATTTTTAAATTACAAAGACTTATTGAAGCAGCTGGTATTTAAGGATCTAAAGCTTAAATACCGCCGAAGCTTTCTCGGCTATATATGGAGCGTATTGAATCCCTTGCTAGTTATGATTGTAATGGCTGTTGTATTCTCCACCATGTTCAGCCGTAATATAGAGAATTTTCCAGTATATTTGTTTTGCGGTCAGATTCTGTTTAATTTTATGAACCAATCAACCCATCAGGCATTAGGTTCAATTAATGGCAATGCCGCGCTGCTGAAGAAAACATATGTACCAAAATATATTTTTACCTTTTCAAAGATTACCAGCGGATTGATTGATCTGGTTTTTTCCATGGGTGCGCTTGTGATTGTTATGCTTGCTACCAGAGCTCGTTTTAGTTGGCATTTTTTCCTGTTTCCTTTTGTTCTTTTACAGCTATATGTATTCTGCCTTGGACTAGGCATGTTTTTGGCACAGGCTAATGTATTTTTCAGAGACATACAGTATATCTATAATGCAGTGACCACGGCCTGGCTTTATTTAACACCAATTTTTTATCCTATCGAATCGCTGCCGCCAAGGTTGATATGGATTGTTAAGCATTTAAATCCTATGTACTTTTATATCGGACAGTTCAGGGATATTATTTGCTATAACCGTTTTCCAGGGCATATTATCATGCTTGCCGGATGTACGGCGTCCGTCCTGATGCTGATAATAGGAACATGGTCGTTTTTGAAAAATCAGGATCAGTTTATTTTGTATATTTAAGCGGGGAGCATTTATGAAGAATCAGAGAGAAATTGTTGTTGATGTAAACCATGTCACAATTCGCTTTAATAAGGCCAATCAAAAAATCGATAATCTGAAGGAATATTTTATAAAGCTTGTAAAACATGAACTGATGTTTCAGGAATTTCTGGCTATTAAAGATGTAAGCTTTCAGGTTCACAAGGGAGAGGCATGGGGATTGATTGGAACAAATGGTTCCGGAAAATCTACCATATTAAAAGCAATTAGCGGGATTATAAAGCCTTATGAGGGGAATATTTCAATTAAGGGGAGTATTGCACCTTTGATTGAATTGGGAGCTGGCTTTGATGGGAATCTGACGGCCCGTGAGAATATTTTTCTTAACGGATGTCTTCTCGGACACAGCCAAAAGTATATGGAGGAACATTTTAACGAAATAGTTGATTTTGCCGAACTATGGGATTTTCTTGATTCTCCCATAAAAAATTACTCCTCAGGCATGAGGGCCCGTTTAGGTTTTGCCATTGCAACAATGGTAAAACCAGATATTTTTATTGTAGATGAAGTTTTGGCAGTTGGGGACTATAAATTCCGAATGAAATGCGAGAAACGCATGGAAGATATGCTAAAGGGAGGAACTACGCTTCTGTTTGTATCCCATTCAATAGACGAGGTAAAACGGCTTTGTGATCATGCTTTATGGCTAAATAAAGGAAAATTGATTCAGATGGGAGAAGTTAATGAAGTATGCGAAGCTTATATGGAAGGGATTGGAGCGGTGCAGAAGACAGATAAATAAAGACACTATTAAGAATAGGATATAGGAAGAATTCTATTTGGTATAAATTATTGGAAGCTGTTTGATATTTTACAAATAATTCCCCCAAAAATAAAAAGACAAGCATAAAAACTGCCATGTCTGAACTGCTTCCCGCCAGGTAGACAATTTAAAAAATAAAAATTTATTTCTGCCAACAGACTGCTGTGCTGGAATGGGTAATGCCTGTAAGGGCAGTCAAGCCTCGTGTTGGTAAGCATCCGCCTTTTGGCGGATGTTCAGACTGTAGACAAAGCCCAAGGCTCACGCCTCGGATTTTTCGTTAAAAGAGCTATAAAGCTTCCTTTTTTCAGGATTTTATAGCTCTTTTCTGATATAATGGAAGTATCAAAGGAAGGTGGAAATTTCTATGATGACTCAGAATAAGGACAAGAAAAGAGGACAGATTCAGATGTTCTGTATGGATGACATGGTTCCCCAGGATCATCTTTTGCGGATCATTGATAAAGCGATTGACTGGAACTTCATCTATGGCCTTGTAGTGGACAGGTACAGCCCTGATAACGGCCGCCCCAGCATGGACCCGGTCATGCTGATAAAACTTCCATTCATCCAGTACCTGTATGGCATCAGAAGCATGCGTCAGACCGTAAAGGAAATTGAAGTGAACGTAGCTTATCGATGGTTCCTTGGCCTTGAAATGATGGATAAGGTCCCTCATTTCTCAACGTTCGGGAAAAACTACACCCGCCGTTTTAAGGACACCGGCCTTTTTGAGCAGATATTTTCCCATATACTGCAGGAATGCTATAAATTTAAACTGATAGACCCAAGTGAGGTCTTTGTGGATTCTACCCATGTAAAAGCCAGGGCAAACAATAAAAAGAGGCAGAAACGTATTGCCCAGGAGGAGGCTTTGTTCTTTGAGGATCTGCTGAAGAAGGAAATCAATGAAGACCGTGAAGCACATGGTAAACGGCCGCAGAAGGGAAAGGATGATGACAATAACCCGCCATCCGGCCCATCCAGTGGCAAAGAAGAAAAGACGATTAAAACAAGTACTTCTGACCCTGAAAGTGGATGGTTCCACAAAGGGGAGCATAAGAGTGTATTTGCCTATGCAGTACAGACCGCGTGTGATAAGAATGGCTGGATCCTTGGTTATAGTGTCCATTCAGGAAACCATCATGACAGCAGGACCTTTAAGTCCCTGTATGACAGGATAAAAGGGATTGGAATAAAGACGCTGATAGCCGATGCAGGATATAAAACCCCCGGTATAGCAAAACTCCTGATAGATGATGGGATCAAGCCGCTTCTGCCATACAGGTGTCCCATGACCAAAAAAGGGTTCTTCAAGAAATATGAGTACGTTTATGATGAGTATTATGATTGCTATATCTGTCCAAACAATCAGGTACTGTCCTACCGTACAACCAACCGTGATGGATATCGTGAATATAAGAGCAGCGGTATGGTCTGCGGAAACTGTCCATACCTGGCGCAGTGTACCCAAAGCAGGGATCATGTAAAGGTTGTTACACGCCACATATGGGAGCCATACCTGGAACTGTGTGAAGATATCCGCCATACGCTTGGGATGAAAGAGTTATACTCGCTAAGAAAAGAAACCATTGAACGGGTATCCGCAAGTGCAAAGGAGGATCATGAATTCCGGTATACACAGATGTTTGGAAAAGCCCGGATGGAAATGAAAGCCGGGCTTACATTTGCCTGCATGAATCTCAAAAAACTGGCGAAGATAAAGGCAAAATGGGGACTCCTGGAAGAAGGGGATCCACTCAAAATTACTATTTTATACACAATTCGGTTAATAAGAGAAAAATGGCTCTGGGATACAAATCCCAGAGCCGCTTTGTCTACAGTCTGAGCATCCGCCTTTTGGCGGATGTTTTCTTTTTATGCTTAGATGATGATTAATACATTAAAGCAGGCGGCTGTATTTTTTTATACTCCGTATGAAATAGCATATCCAGTAATAAAAGGCTGGAACAAAATGTATACCCAGATAACGGTATACTCGGAATGTCATCAAACCTGCTTTTATTTTATTACCAGATTTGGAAGTGGAGGTTATTCTATATATGAGTAACGGCTCGTTAATCCCATAGGCAAAATTCGTTTCATTCCGTAAAATTTGAAGCCATACAGCAAAATCCTCATGCATTTTGGAAGCGTGTTCCATGGGATAATTTATAAGCAGGCTTTTACGAATCAGGACTGAGGAACAGGATATAATATTCTGCTTTAAAAGTTCTTTGTAGGTTATTGCTTCGGGTACAGCAAGATAGTAATCAAGAAGAGTACTGCTTTGATCCATGAAGCCAGAACCTGAAAAAATAAATTCCCCCTTATGGGATTCGGCGAAATCTATCTGCTTTTTAAGTTTTTCTGGATGCCAACAGTCATCACTATCAAGGAACGCAACCCACTCACCGGCAGCAATGGAAATGCCTTTATTGCGAGACTTAGCAACGCCCAAATTTATTTTATTTATGATATAGAGTATACGGCTGTCCTTTTTACAGAAAGCCTGAATAAGCTGAACTGTCTCATCTGTAGAGTAATCGTCAATAATGATTAGCTCCCAGTTTTGGTATGTCTGATTTAATACAGATGTTATGGCCTCTTCAATATAACGTGCTGCATTGTATGCAGGCATTATTATGCTTATCATATGGGACCTCGCTTTTTTATAAAATTTCTACATTTCAAACCTTCTTAATTCGATGGAATTTCTCTGATATCCAAATAGTGGAAGAGAACAGGAACGTTCCATTACCAGGCACACATTTACTAAATATATATCCTAATTGGATTATATACTAGATATACATTAGTTACCGAAAAAACGCAAGTTTTATATGAATTTTTTGAAGATGAAGGATAAAATATAAAGAATGAAGGATAAGGTGTGTGAGTTACCAATAACAAACTTACGTACTTTTTTTAGTGAGCAATACATTAAAAGAAATGAATGATAGACCATATAAGTACAACACTATGTATTAAGAGAGGGTAGTGTATCCAGTATGGAAATGGCAAAAGTAATTATTGATGAGTATCAACCCAAAACGCAGAGAATATTTGGGCTACCTCAATTAAAATGATTTGGAAATCAAAGATTGTGCGGGTGTGAATGTGATTATGAGAGATATGGTGTTGGTCATTCGGGAGGAAGCTTTGAACGAGGAATTGGATGGAGAACTGAGCTGTTCCAAGTATGATTACCGGAACAGAAATACTCAAAACAGTTGGAATTGACATTCCCCGAAGTCATACACACCAGTTATGGAGACATGGAACTTGATATCCTCAAGGATTGGAGCAGGGAGTTTGAATTACAGAATATCAAGAAATGTCAATATACTGTCACTCAGGGCATGGAGGAAATGATTATTTCCATGTATGCAATGAAGGGCGTATAGTGAATCAGTTCGCCACCTGATTGATACAACAAATACAATCGAAGAATTCAATCGCCAGCGGCTGTAAGTAACGAATTTCAAAACCGTATTTCCAGCCGATGATAGCCTGTTGAAGGTACGGTTTCTGGAGATGGTGAGTATCACAAAAAAAGACGGTTCACTGCCAATGCTTGAGGGCAAATCCCTTTCCGGCTAAAAATATACTATGAGGAGCGGCTATCAGTATTATAATACAGCCAAAGGGAAGTATCCCAGAGATTGTGTAAAACTCTAAACTGATGTAGCAAAGATTTATTCAGTTTGGAGGTTTTACTGTGAAAGAAAGTAGAGGACAGCCAATAAATGGCGCACTTTAACAGACTGTC
>ERZ652156.161-NODE-161-length-23748-cov-18.2023_pt1 | contig 23748 bp, 24 predicted proteins | sample MGYA00514760_ERZ652156 | MGnify/ENA metagenome assembly ERZ652156
GAGTGTGAAACATTGTTGCCAATCATGGCTTTCTTTCCGGTAATTTGACAAATCTTCGACATTGCTATCTTATTTTTATAGTTTTTTTCAATACTTATTTCAAACGGAGTGCAAAATAAGCACTTTTATTTGTATAAAACAAGAGTTTTTGCAAATAATTCTGCAATTACTGCTCATTTTCTTCGTTTTGGAACAACTTTCGGAGCAGTTGCAGTGCATTTTGGGTTGCATTTGCAATGTTTTTGTTTCTTCCTTCGTCGCCTTCCAATTTCAGTGTAATCACTTTGTCTTTACATCCGGCAGCAATCCAAATGGTACCTACCGGCTTGTCGGGGGTACCTCCTGTGGGCCCTGCGATACCTGAAGTTGCTACAGCACAATCAGAATTCATCGATTTCATCGCCCCTTTTACCATTTCGATAACGGTTTCTTCACTTACAGCCCCATGAGTTTCTAAAGTTCCGTGGTTTACCCCCAACAGATTTTCCTTTATTTCGTTGGAATAGGCGATAATTCCACCTTTAAAGAAGTGTGAACTTCCGGCAACGGCTGTAATAGCGGCCGCCACACTTCCTGCCGTGCAACTCTCGGCAGTAACGAGTGTCAGGCCTTCTCTCCAAAACAAATCGTTAATCTCTTTACTTAAAAATTTACCTTCTACTGACATGTTGAAAACGGTTTTTAAATATTTAAATAGTTACCCGTGAATAAGCGGGCTTGTCTATAGTGCAAAAATCATTGTCCAGGTACTTGTAATAACCGGTAATTGCGATCATTGCAGCATTATCCGTAGTAAAGCTGAACTTCGGGATATAGATATTCCAACCATATTTCCCGGCATGTTCGCGGAATGAGTTACGAAGCCCGTTATTGGCTGATACCCCTCCGGCTACTGCCACTTCATTTATTTTGAGATTTTTGGCTGCTTTTCTCAGCTTATCCATTAAAATATCTACAATAGTCGCTTCTAATGAAGCAGCCAAGTCGTTTTTATGATGCTCGATGAAATCGGGATCTTCTTTCAACCAGTCACGCAAAGAGTATAGGAAAGAAGTCTTTAGTCCACTGAAGCTATAGTTATAGTCCGGAATATGTGGTTTACTGAAAGTGAACGCTTTGGGATTGCCTTGACGTGCCAGTTTATCAATGATAGGACCTCCGGGATAACCTAAGCCCATTACTTTAGAACATTTGTCGATAGCTTCTCCTGCTGCATCGTCAATAGTTTGTCCCAAAACTTCCATATTATTATAGGCCTTTACCAATATTATCTGTGAGTTTCCTCCTGACACCAGCAGGCACAAGAAAGGGAATTTAGGTTGGTTGTTGTCTTCTTCCGATTCTTTAATGAAATGGGCTAACACATGGGCTTGCAGGTGGTTAACATCAATCATTGGTATATTTAATGAACGTGCGAAACCTTTCGCAAAAGATACTCCGACCAGTAATGATCCCATCAAGCCGGGTCCTCGGGTGAATGCAACGGCGCTTAGTTGCTCCTTGGTAACTCCTGCCCTTTTTAAGGCTTCGTGCACCACCGGTACAATGTTTTGTTGATGGGCACGTGACGCCAATTCGGGAACCACCCCTCCGTAAGCTTCGTGAACAGCCTGGCTGGACACTACGTTGGACAACAATACGCCATTCTTGATAACTGCGGCTGATGTGTCGTCACAGGAAGATTCTATACCTAATATAATTGTATCCATATTTCTATACCTTAATTATATATATTAATGTGTCAGAATTTCAAGTCCGTTATCTGTCATAACGAAAGTATGTTCCCACTGTGCAGACGGCTGTTCGTCTTCGGTGACTACAGTCCAGCCATCTTCCTCATCAATGAAGACTTCCCATGTTCCCATATTGATCATTGGTTCAATGGTAAAAACCATTCCCGGGACCAATAGCATACCAGTTCCTTTTTTTCCAAAATGTTCTACATCCGGTTCTTCATGAAACTCTATGCCTACTCCGTGTCCGCAGAGATCACGCACTACTGAGAATCCATTTTTTTTAGCATGTTTTTCAATGGTATGTCCTATGTCTCCCACAAAACCAAATGGTTTTGCAGCTTCCATGCCTATCTCCAAACATTCTTTAGCTACTCGTACCAGTTTCTCTTTCTGAGGTGTGGTTTTTCCAATGGTAAACATACGCGATGCGTCGGCATAATAACCATCAAGAATGGTAGTACAATCCACATTGATAATATCTCCTTCTTCCAGAATGTCGAATTCATTAGGAATACCGTGACAAACAACCTCATTGATAGAGGTGCAGCAACTTTTTGGAAAACCTTCATAACCTAAGGTTGCAGGAATGCCGCCATGATCTTTAGTGTATTCATAAACTAGTTTGTCTATTTCCAATGTGCTCATGCCTGCATGGATCTCGCGTTCTACAAGGTCTAGCACTCCGGTATTGATAATACCGCTACGGCGTATTCCTTCAATCTGTTCTGGTGTCTTAATCAGTTCACGTGAAGGCACCAAATGACCTCTATCTTGATAATAGAGAACCTTTTTATCTAACTCTGTGAGTTCCATACCTTTGGGCACTCTCCAGTTTATTTTATTTCTTTTCATATCAAAGGATTAATTGACTTACAAAGTTAGAGGAAATATTTGTAAAAATGGCTCATCCGGCAATAAATATCTTCATAAAAAGAGAATTTACATGAAATTTGACAGAAACAAATGTTAAATAATCATGTCTTTTACATGAATTTTATGTAGGAGAGTCTATTTTATTTTAATAAAAGGTTATATTTACCGCAAAAAACTAAGCATTCTATTATTAACTTCTTTAATTGAACATCAAAATGGATAAACATCAAATTGGAGTAAACGCAGGAAAAGTTTGGAAACTGCTGAATGACAATAAACGGTGGAGTTATTGTGATTTAAAAAGAGCTTCAGAGTTGTCTGACAGAGATTTGAATGCAGCTATAGGTTGGCTGGCCAGAGAGAATAAAATAGACTTTGAATGTTCTAACGGAGACGATTGCCTGTTTCTGAGCGTCAATGTTTATATTGGCTGAATACGAGAAACAGATAATTATGTGGGGCCAAAACTTTCATAATTATCTGTTCTCTTTTTTTAATCAACTTTTCTAATCACTTTGGCTGGATTACCTACAGCAACGGAATTGTCGGGAATGTCTTTAGTTACGACACTTCCAGCTCCGATAATACAGCGATGACCTATTTTTACTCCGGGACAAAGAATAGCTCCTCCTCCTATCCAGCAATCTTCTCCGATAGTTACGGGATATGCATACTCTTTGGGTTCGCGTCGGGTTATGTAATCTACCGGATGATGTGGAGTATAGATCTGTACATTGGGTCCTATCAATGTATGTGCTCCTATGGTGATATATCCACCGTCTAAAAATGTACAGTTGGCATTCACAAAGACATGCTCTCCTAAGCGGATGCCGTGTCCATGATCACAGTAAAATGGTGGACAGATGACAGAAGTGGAAGGGATACCCGGCACTAATTCTTCCAGCACTTCCCTGAAACCATCATCGTATGTACTCATCATCCGTAATTGGACCACTAGTTTTTTGGCGTGTATGAAACTGGCCTGTATTTCCGGTTTCTCCATATCGGCCAGCTGACTGTTACGCATTTTGTCTATCTCGTTCATAATTAAAGGGCTTTAAGATTTCGCCTCAAATGTAGGATTTGTTTTCCGTTCTGCCAAATATACACCACACAAGATAAGAAAACAACCGGTAAGGGCTATCCAAGTTATCTTTTCATTAATAATGACCGCTGAAGTAAGAAGAGTTACCAAAGGGACGATATAAATATAGTTTGTACTTTTTACGGCTCCCAATTCCTTGACACATACATTCCAGGCTATGAAGCAGAGCATGGAGGCGACAAATCCCAAAAAGAGAAGATTTCCAAACACGATGGGTTGCATCATCAAGACATTGTCCCAATTTAACGGACGGAATAAAAACATGGGCAGAATGGTCAGCACTCCGTAGAAGAATACTTTACGGGTAATGAATACGATAGAATAATGATTATCCAATTGTTTGAGAATAAGGCAATAAAATGCCCACATCAATGCAGCGGTCAGTGAAAGAATATCTCCCAAAGGATTAATTTTCAGAATGAAACTGCCGTTGAAAACAACTAGCCCCACTCCTATCAAAGCCATGATCGATCCGTAAACAAGATGGCGGGTGAAAGGTTCTTTTCTTCTGAACAAATAAGAAAGTAGTGTGGTCAGAACAGGTGATGTGCATACTATCAGAGACACGTTGGAGGCTAATGTGATACCGAGAGCCGTATTTTCAGTAATGAAATAAATAGTTCCTCCACATAATCCGGCCAATAAAAGTAACAATTCATCTTTTATTCTATTGGCAAATAGTTTTTTATAAGAAATACACCACATGCAAAGATAGGCCAGAGTGAAACGATAAAAGAAGATGTCGGAAGGACTTAATCCATGTTGGATTAGAATCTTAGTAGAAACAAAAGTAGTCCCCCAGATAGCTACAGTGATTATTGCCATTAAGTGATAGACGAACCTTGATTTGATTACATTCATAATTTATATGTGTTTTATTATGTTGCAAAGATAGGTTTTGTTTTCGAGAAACTTATCAAAATATATGGCATAGTTGAGCTGATACAAAGTTCGTTTGTTTTCTCACTTACCTTGGGCGCGGCCCTCAAGGTAAGTGAGATATTTCTATTTCTGGGGAATCCAGGAATCTACCAGCTCCTGATGTTCTTTTACCCATTTTTCCGCTCCTTCTTTTTCATTATATTCATTTTGTGATACATCATCCAGCAAGCTGCTGATTTCTTCGGTGCTCAGATGTATGTTTTCTATCAGTTTTACCACAAACGGGTGTTGCTCACCAAATCCTTTGCAGGCAATGGCTGTAATTGTTTCCGCTTTACCAAAAATGCCTTTCGGGTCTTCTAAAAATTTTAATTTAAAGCGGGTGAACATCCAATGGGGAGTCCATCCCGTCACCACAATCCATTGATGTTCGTCAATGGCTCTTTTTAGTACTGCGGTCATAGCCGGTCCGCTAGACTCCAGCAATTTGTAATCCAGATTGTATTTTTCTATGGCCATATCTGCAGCATGCATAATCCCTGCGCCGGCATCAATGCCGATAATCTCGCCTCCGAATTTTTCTTTGTTGGCATTTAATTGGTCAATAGAATGAATGTCCACATAATCGGGGACTACCAGACCGATACGGGCATCTGGATAGATCTTGCCTAAGATTTCCAGATTCTTTCCGTATTGTTTCATATAATCGGCCTGTGTGGCCGGTAACCAAGCATCCATCAGCAAATCTACTTTGCCACGGGCCATTGTTGCATAGATAGGAGCTGGATCAGCATTCTTTAAAATGACATGATAACCTTGTTGTTCAAGAATCACTTCCGTTAAATAGGTCAGAGCGATGCCATCGTCCCAGTTTATGTATCCAATGCTTATTGTCTTATCATCTTTTTTCCCGCTGCAAGAGGTAAGCAACAGGAGGAAAGACAAAAAATATAGTATTTTCTTCATGCTTATTTCCCTTTCTTTTGTTTTCCAAGTCCTTGTGTTATTCTATCCAGAATGATGGCTAGGATGACTACTGCGATACCGCCTTCGAAACCTAAACCTATTTTCATCTGCGTGATACCTTTCAATACGATTTCCCCTAACCCTCCGGCTGCAATCATAGCGGCAATGACCACCATGGAGAGCGACATTAGGATTGTCTGGTTTATACCGGTCATGATAGTGGGCAATGCCAGCGGTAATTGTACCTTGAATAATAATTGCATAGGTGTCGCACCAAAAGAGCGCGAAGCTTCTATAACATTCTTCGGTACTTGCTTGATACCCAGGCTGGTCAGACGCACTACGGGAGGCATGGCAAAAATAATGGTGGCAAAAGCTCCCGGAACGGTTCCCAGCCCGAAAAAGAGTACGGCAGGAATCAGATAGACGAAAGCAGGCATCGTTTGCATCAGGTCGAGGATAGGATGCAGAATTTTATCACATCGTTTGCTGTTTGCGCTCCATATTCCCAATGGAAGTCCCATGATAAGAGCGATGATGGTAGACGAAAGCACCAATGCTAAAGTCTGCATGGTTTCGTTCCAAAATCCCATTCCCCAAATCAGTAATAATCCTAAAATGGTAAAAATGCTGACTCCTTTTCCCGATTTATACCAAGCCAGGATGGCCAGCAATGCTATTGTTACATAAAAAGGTATCCACATCAATATGTTTTGGAACCCATCTATGAACCCGCCTATTCCAACATTGATGGCGTCGAAAAGAGGGGCAAAGTTTTCTGTGAGCCAGTTGATGGCTGTTTCTATATATTTTCCTATGTTTATCATAATTCGATAGCGTTTTGAATAAGTTCATTAATTTCTTCTTTATCTTTTCCGGTCATCTCTACTACGATGGACGATAGAGGAACCAAGCCTTTCAGTTCGCGTTCTTCATTTACCACATAAATGGGAGAATTGGTTTTCGTAATTAAGGGAAGCAGATCCTCAATCTTTGTGTCCTCCGTAACGGAATGTACTTCACTTTGTACGGCTTCCTTGATTGATTTTATACCTTTATGCCGAAGAATGGCGGCACTTTCCAATGTAATCTCTCCTATCAGCTTGTCATTTTCATCTATCACAGGAAGCACGGTAATATCTCTTTCTTTCATCTTTCTGATCAGAACCTCGGGACCTTCTTTACGCAGACGGGCTACGGCGGGACGGGTTATCATAATACTTCCTGCCGTTATGATTTTGCTCCGGTCCACATTTTCTACAAATCTTGCCACATAGTCATTGGCTGGTTCTGTTAAAATTTCTTCTGAAGTTCCGACTTGCACCACTTCTCCGTCTCTCATAATGGCAATGCGGTCACCCAGTTTAATTGCTTCGCTCAAATCATGCGTGATAAAGACGATGGTCTTTTTCATTTTGGATTGCAGCGCCAGCATTTCATCTTGCATTTGTACGCGGATCAATGGGTCCAAAGCGGAAAAGGCTTCATCCATCAGTAATATTTCCGGATCATTTGCCAAAGCGCGTGCCAACCCGACACGTTGCTGCATTCCGCCGGAAAGTTGTCCGACCATCTGATTCTGATATCCTTTCAGCCCGACTATTTCCATACTCTTCATGGCTTTTTTCTCACGTTCTTGTTTGGGAACTCCTTGGAGTTCAAGACCGAATGCAATATTGCTTAAAACACTGCGATGAGGTAACAAACCAAAATTTTGGAACACCATAGCTATCTCCCGGCGACGCATTTCCAACAATTCCTTATCAGATGCGGCAGTAATATCTGTTCCATTAATCAGTACTTGTCCTTTTGTGGGTTTGATTAATCGGTTTATGCAGCGCAATAAAGTTGATTTGCCACTACCCGATAGCCCCATGATTACGAAGAATTCTCCTTCTTTGATTGTCAGATTGGCGTTTTTAACTGCTACAGTACAATTAGTCGCCTTTAAAATTTCATTTTTGCTTTTTCTTTCTTTCAACATCCGGAACGCTTTCTGCTTTTCCGGACCGAAAACAAGATATAAGTCTTTTATTTCTATTTTGTTCATAGTCTATAATAGTTTAAATTAATTAAGAATAGGGAGGAATTGACGGAAGTAAATTGAGATGTCATCCGGTATATTTAACGAAACAAAATATAAAAAGGTTCATTATAAGATGAGTTTAATTGATCAGTAAATATGTTTCTTACAGCTTGTTATTGTTTACTCCCTACGGGAGTGGTTCAGAAAATCCGAGATTAAAAAAGATAATCAGAAAGCGTTTTCTATAAAACAGAAATTAAGTATTATCCTTTTGTCGAGCGTTCATTTTATTCTATCTTTGTCCCGCAAAACAGAATAAATATATGGATAGTATTTTAATTATTGATGATGAACCGCAAATACGCAAACTTCTTTCGCGTATGATGGAATTGGAAGGTTACGAAGTATTCCAGGCAGCCGATTGCCAGTCTACATTGAAACAACTTAAGTTACATAATCCCCAAGTGGTGTTGTGTGATGTGTTTTTGCCGGACGGCAATGGAGTGGATATGGTTACAACCATCAAAAAACTCTATCCAGAATTGGAGGTGATACTTTTGACCGCCCACGGTAATATTCCGGATGGTGTGCAGGCAATCAAGAATGGAGCCTTTGATTATATCACCAAAGGGGATGATAATAATAAAATTATTCCGTTAATCAGCCGGGCTATGGCTCAGGCTAAAAAGAATGTAGGGGAAAAAGTGAAAACAGAAGAAACCCAAAGTTTCTCTTTTGACGCTATAAAAGGGAAGTCGGAGGGTATGCAACAAGCCGTAGCATTGGCCCGAAAGGTTTCGGCAACGGATGTTACAGTCTTGCTGACCGGAGAAACAGGCACGGGGAAAGAAGTCTTTGCACAAGCCATCCATCGCAACAGTCTTCGCAAAGAGAATGCTTTTGTGGCTGTAAACTGTTCTGCTTTTAGCAAAGATCTGCTTGAAAGCGAGATATTCGGTCATAAAGCCGGTTCGTTTACCGGAGCGATGAAAGATAAGAAGGGGCTGTTCGAAGTGGCCGATAACGGAACCATCTTTTTGGATGAAATAGGTGAAATGGCTTTCGAGCTGCAGGCCAAATTGCTTCGTGTGCTCGAAGCGGGAGAGTACATCAAGATAGGCGACACGAAACCGACGAAAGTGAATGTCCGCGTTATCTCCGCCACCAATCGGGACCTGAAAAAAGAAATAGAACAAGGTAATTTCCGTGAAGATCTTTATTATCGTCTTTCTGTTTTTCAGATACACCTCCCTCCTCTTCGTGAGCGCAAAGAAGACATCGAACTTTTGGCGGGAAGCTTTATCCAACTCTTTTCAAAAAAACTGGGGAAACAAGTGGAAGGGATGGCTCCGGAGTTCTTGAATGCTTTGAAAGCTGCCGACTGGAGAGGAAATATCCGTGAATTGCGAAACGTGATAGAACGCAGCATGATTGTCTGCGACAAACAGCTTACCTTACAAGATCTTCCTATTGAAATACAGAATACCCGACAGGAAGATTATTCCGGCAAGAATTATTCGGAGTTTGAACTGGCCGCTATGGAAAAACGTCATATTGCTAAAGTTCTGCAACATACTAAAGGAAACAAGACTGAGGCTTCACGTTTATTGAAAATAGGTTTGACTACTTTATATAGAAAAATAGAGGAATACGGTATTTAGTTATTGAGTACCATTGATTAAGCCGTTTCCTCCTTATGGCTAAGCCCACTCTTATGGTTTGCTGCTACAGTTTCTTCCGGTGGACTGTACAGTCCACCGGGGCAGTCCGTACAGTCCATTGCAGTGGACTGTACGGAGCGATGCCGGCGACTATAGTATGTAACCGTAAGAATGGGCTTAACCATAAGGAAGAAAGAGCTTAGTATCAGGTATGAAAGACCATACGGTAGCGTTTCACAAGCTGGAACACTTACTACACTCTTCTGTCCGTCACAGTTTCAGCAAAGATGGAAATGGAATCGGTATAGTACGGATTTTAGAAATCCCCCGTGGCTTTCCTCAGCAAGACAGGAGCTCTCGATATACTTCAGCATCTTCTTCCGAGAAACAGCATACAATCACTTCTCCTTCATAGCCATGTGCCATTTCTTCCCCGATGGCATTCAATGCGATACGTGCCGCTTCTTCCTTGGGATAATGATATACGCCGGTACTGATACAGGGGAATGCAATGCTTTGGATGCCGTTTTCTCTCGCTAGTATAAAACTGGTACGATAACATGATGCAAGTTTTTCGGCTTCTCCATGCGTTCCCCCATGCCATACGGGCCCTACAGTATGAATTACTTTCCTGCATGGCAGGTTGTATGCATCGGTTATCTTGCTTTCCCCTGTCGGACAACCGCCCAATGTTTTGCATTCCGCTAACAACGCCGGACCTGCAGCCCGATGGATAGCTCCATCTACACCGCCACCACCCAGCAACGAACTGTTGGCTGCATTTACAATGGCGTCGACTTTTAAAGTAGTGATATCGGCTACGGTAACATTTATCTTTTTCATTTTTCCTTTCTGTTTTTCTGTATTAAAACCTCTATACAAAGCTATATAATAAATTGGGGAATTATGCAGTTTGGCAGCAAATAAATCAATTATTCTCCTGTTTTGATATCCTTCCCTTTTCATTTTGAAAAGATCTTCTTTTGCTCCCTCTTTTTTCTTGTTGTTATATCTGTATATAAATCAATTACTTATCTCCTGTTTGCCAGTAATGGCACACTATTGGCATATAGCGTGGCAGTTAACAATAGTATTAATTTAAAAAAAGGAATTATGGATTTATTTTCAATCGGATTTGCGGTTTGTACCTTGAGCGGCATAGCTTGCTTTTGGCTTTTCTTTAAATGTATAGACTGGTTCGAGAAGATCTAAAAAAAGAAAGGAGAAACAAGTTATGTACACAGCATTATTTGTAGTTAGTTTGATTATGTTCGGCTATATGATGTATGTTCTTATCAAGCCGGAGAAGTTTTAAAAAAGTAAGTTAAGAAATAAAGAGTTATGAATACTGAAGTTTTAGGTGTTATAGCGCAAATTGTCTTATTGATAGTGCTTAGCTATCCTTTGGGCAAATATATCGCTAAAGTTTATAAAGGTGAAAAGACTTGGTCGGATTTTATGAAGCCCGTTGAACGGGTTATGTTCAAACTGAGTGGTATCAATCCCAATGAGGAGATGAACTGGAAACAGTTTTTGAGAGCCTTGCTGGTGGTAAATCTATTTTGGTTCCTTTGGGGGATGGTACTGTTGGTTACACAAGGTGTGCTGCCGCTTAACCCGGATGGAAATGCCGGTCAGACTGCGCATCAGGCATTCAATACTTGTATCAGTTTCATGGTGAACTGTAACTTGCAACATTATAGCGGTGAAAGTGGGCTGACTTATTTTACTCAGCTATTCGTCATCATGCTCTTTCAGTTTATTACTGCCGCTACCGGTATGGCTGCCATGGCAGGTATAATGAAAGCGCTGGCTGCAAAGACTACTCAGACTATTGGCAATTTCTGGAACTATTTGGTATTAAGTTGTACCCGTGTCCTGTTGCCTCTTTCATTGATCGTAGGTTTTATCCTGATTGTGCAAGGCACTCCGATGGGCTTTGACGGAAAAATGAAGGTGACCACCATGGAAGGAACTACACAATATGTATCACAAGGCCCTACGGCGGCTATTGTCCCTATCAAACAATTGGGTACTAATGGGGGTGGTTATTTTGGTGTAAACTCTTCTCATCCCTTGGAGAACCCTACCTATTTTGCTAATATGGTGGAATGTTGGTCTATCCTTATCATACCTATGGCGATGGCATTTGCATTCGGTTTCTATCTGAAACGTAAAAAATTGGGTTATAGTATATATGGTGTCATGCTGTTTGCTTATCTGGTAGGAGTTTGTATCAATGTCAGTCAGGAGATGGGTGGTAATCCACGTATTGATGAGATGGGGATAGCGCAGGATAATGGCGCGATGGAAGGTAAAGAAATACGTTTGGGCTCGGCCGCCACTGCTTTGTGGAGTATTACTACTACGGTTACTTCCAATGGTTCTGTCAATGGTATGCACGATTCAACAATGCCGCTTTCGGGTATGATGGAAATGCTGAACATGCAGATCAACACATGGTTTGGCGGTGTAGGTGTGGGATGGATGAACTACTTTACATTTATTATTATCGCCGTGTTCATCAGTGGGTTGATGGTAGGCCGTACACCGGAGTTTCTTGGTCATAAAGTAGAAGCACGTGAAATGAAGATTGCTTCCATTGTAGCACTACTTCATCCGTTTATCATTTTAGTTGGTACAGCATTGGCTGCTTATCTGTTTGTTCATGCGCCTGCATTTGTGGAAAGTGAAGGTGGCTGGTTGAACAATCCCGGATATCATGGTCTGAGTGAAATGCTTTATGAATACACCTCGTGTGCCGCCAATAATGGTTCCGGTTTTGAAGGACTGGGTGATAACACATGGTTTTGGAACTACTCTTGTGGTATTGTGCTGATATTAGGACGTTTTGTCCCGATTGTAGGTCAAGTGGCCATAGCAGGTATTCTGGCTAAGAAAAAATTTATTCCCGAAAGCGCCGGCACATTGCAAACCGATACAGTGACATTCGGTGTGATGACATTTGCGGTTATTTTTATTGTTGCCGCACTATCATTCTTCCCGGTACATGCATTAAGCACTATTGCCGAGCACTTGAGTTTATAATTCTGATAACAGACAACGATATTAATAGAAGATATGAAAGATAATAAATCAGCTTCTTTATTTCAGAAGGAGCAAGTTATTGACAGCATAAAACAATCATTCGTGAAGTTGAATCCGCGAGTGATGATTAAGAATCCGATTATGTTCACGGTAGAGGTTTGTACAGCTATTATGTTCTTGGTGATGCTCTACTCTATCGTTAATGATTCACAAGGCTCATTTATTTATAATTTATGGGTTTTCGTAATTCTGTTCATCACCTTGTTATTTGCTAATTTTGCTGAAGCTATTGCCGAAGCGCGCGGAAAAGCACAAGCCGATAGCCTGAGGAAGACTCGTGAGGAGACTCCTGCCAAATTGATTGTGAACGGGACTTTGAAAACTGTCAGTAGTTCCCAGTTAAAGAAAGGTGATATTTTTGTATGTGAGGCAGGAGATGTTATTCCTGCCGATGGCGAGATCATCGAAGGACTGGCGTCTATTGACGAAAGTGCCATCACTGGCGAATCCGCTCCTGTAATCCGTGAAGCAGGCGGTGACAAGAGTTCAGTAACAGGAGGTACAAAAGTATTGTCCGATCAGATAAAAGTAATGGTAAGCACCCAGCCGGGTGAAAGTTTCTTGGATAAGATGATTGCATTGGTGGAAGGCGCATCCCGCCAGAAAACACCGAATGAAATTGCATTGACTATCCTGTTGGCAGCATTTACATTGGTCTTTGTCATTGTGTGTATCACCCTTAAACCGTTTGCCGATTATACGGGAACTGTCATTACCATTGCTTCTTTTCTGTCCTTGTTTGTCTGCCTCATTCCTACCACTATCGGAGGATTGCTTTCGGCTATCGGTATCGCCGGGATGGATCGTGCTCTGCGTGCCAACGTCATAACCAAATCGGGTAAAGCAGTGGAAACAGCCGGAGATATAGATACTTTGCTTCTTGATAAAACAGGAACAATAACTATAGGAAACCGTAAAGCTACTCGTTTTTATCCGGCTCAGGGAGTGGATGAACATGCTTTCATCGAAGCCTGCCTACTCTCATCTGTATCTGATGATACTCCGGAAGGTAAATCTATTATTGAACTGGGACGTGAATCGGGTTTACGGATGCGTAATTTGAATACCGATGGTGCTCATATGATAAAATTTACCGCCGAAACCAAATGCTCGGGTATTAACTTGAAGGATGGAACAGAAATCCGTAAAGGTGCATTTGATGCTATCCGCAAGATAGCTTTGTCTGCCGGAAACCCTTTCCCAAAAGAAACGGAAGATATCATTCAAACCATTACAAGTAATGGAGGTACTCCATTGGTGGTGAGTGTCAATAAGAAAATTGCAGGAGTTATAGAATTGCAGGATATCATAAAACCGGGTATTCAGGAACGTTTTGAACGTTTACGCAAGATGGGGGTAAAAACAGTCATGGTGACGGGAGATAACCCTTTGACCGCCAAATATATTGCAGAGAAAGCCGGAGTAGACGACTTCATAGCCGAAGCTAAACCGGAGGATAAGATGGAGTATATCAAGAAAGAGCAGGCTGCCGGCAAACTGGTTGCCATGATGGGTGACGGAACAAATGATGCTCCTGCCCTTGCCCAAGCTAATGTGGGGGTTGCCATGAATAGCGGTACACAGGCTGCCAAGGAAGCAGGGAATATGGTGGATTTGGATAATGATCCTACCAAGCTGATAGAAATTGTTGAGATAGGTAAACAATTGCTGATGACACGTGGTACACTGACCACTTTCTCCATAGCCAATGATGTGGCCAAATATTTTGCCATTGTTCCTGCATTGTTCATGCTTTCCATTCCAGAACTGGCTGCATTGAATATTATGGGGTTGCATAGCCCTGAGAGTGCTATCTTATCTGCAGTTATATTCAATGCCATCATTATTCCTATTCTGATTCCGCTGGCATTGAAAGGAGTTCAATACAAACCGATAGGAGCTTCCGCCTTGCTTCGTCGTAATCTTTTGATATATGGCATAGGTGGTGTTATTGCTCCTTTTGTGGGTATTAAATTAATAGATTTAGTAGTAGGATTATTCTTTTAACAAGTAAATAACAATGAAAAATTTTATAAAGTCATTCAGACTTACTTTAGTCTTTTGTGTGTTTTTCTCAGTATGCTATATACTAGTCTTATGGATTTTCGCTCAATTTGCCGGACCTAATTCCGGCAATGCCGAGGTTGTGGAACTTAACGGAAAAGTGGTAGGTGCAGCCAATGTGGGACAATTATTTACAGAAGATATCTATTTCTGGGGACGTCCTTCATGTGCTGGTGAAGGTTATGATGCGGCTAGTTCGGCCGGTAGCAATAAAGGTCCTACCAATGAGGAGTATCTGGCTGAAGTAGAAGCTCGGATTGATACATTTTTAAAGCATCATCCTTACTTGAGCCGTAAGGAAGTACCTGCCGAAATGGTAACAGCCAGCGGTTCCGGATTGGATCCTGACATCACTCCGGCCTGCGCATACGTGCAGGTACAACGTGTGGCTAAAGCTCGCGGAATGAGTGAGGAAACTGTAAAAGCTATTGTAGATAAAGCTGTGGAAAAACCGTTTATGGGCATGTTCGGTACAGAGAAGGTGAATGTGTTAAAACTGAATGCTGCTTTAGAAAAGGCAAAATAATAAAAATATATAGTCATTAAATTAGGAAGATGTGCGTCATGAAAAAGAGAAGTTTCCTGGATACCGAGAGCCTGTCGGCTCTAGAAGCTGTGGCTATCATTGTATTGTTCTTTGCTTTGATAACATGGATTCTTGATCTTTGACGTGCATCACCATTGAATGATGCATCTTGATTCAGAAAAACTCAAAATGGATATTTCCTTTCAGACAATAAGAAGGAAATAGTAGAAATATGTAAAACACGAATATTAATTAGTTTAATTTTTTAAGATGAAAAGGAATTTGAAAAAAGTGGTCTTGGTGCTGGCTTTACTGTTGCCTGGAGTGATAAAAGCACAAGAATTTAACGTAATGGCTAAGGCAGATTTTGTAAGTGATTACATTTGGCGTGGCGCTTACCAGAATTCAGGATTTTCTGTACAGCCTACATTAGGATTATCTTACGGCAACCTTTCTTTATCTGCTTGGGGGAGTCAGAGCCTGACCAAGACAGACGGTGCACAAGAGTTTGACATCAATTTAAGCTATACTATTGGCGGTTTAGGTATTACAGTAACCGACTATTGGTGGAATGGCATCACCATGCCCTACGGGGATTATAAACATGATCATCATTTTGAAGGAACATTAGCTTATAATTTCGGCGAGAACTTTCCTCTGACCTTGAGTTGGTCTACTATGTTTGCGGGAGGAGACGATAACAAAGACGGTGATCGTGCTTATTCCACTTATATCAATGCTTCTTATAATATTGCTTGCCCGGCAGAAATTACGCTCACTCCTTCCGTTGGTTTCACTCCTTGGAAAGGAATGTATGATGCTGATGGTGCTGCTTTTACAGATATTGCTTTAAAAGCTTCCAAGAACATTAATATTACAGATAATTTTTCTTTGCCTTTGTTTGTACAGGCTATTGTTTCGCCCTCATTTGACAAAACTTATCTGATAGCCGGATTAAGTATTGGGTTTTAAATGTGTGATTTTTTTGATGAAAAGGAGAAATGCAAAGCATTTCTCCTTTTTGTTGTATTAGAGTGACTTATCTTTTTTTGATTCTTGCCAGATGTGGTATTTTTGTTCAAAGAGTTGCCACGTGGAGAATGGAATATGGCAAAAACTAAAGATAGTTTTGTATCTCTTTAATGTTATTCAACTTAATAAAGTGGGAGTGCGTTACTTCTCCTTCACATTGTTCGTGTGCCCAAGTGATATGATGAGGTACATAGGCTGCATAACCTCCGAGTTCCAATATGGGAATAATATCTGACTTTATTGAGTTTCCTATCATCAGTAAATTTTCTGCCTTACACCCTAAATTATCAAGCAATCTTTTATAATCCGCATTCTTCTTGTCGCTCATTATTTCTATGTGGCAAAAACATTCTTGTAGTCCGGACGCAGAAATCTTTCTTTTTTGATCGAACAGATCACCTTTGGTGGCCAATACTAATTTATAATTTTCGCACAAGGCTGATATGACTTCTTGCACACCGTCCAATAATATGATTGGCCTTTGCAGAAGTTCCTGGCCTGATCGGAGGATTTCTTTTACGAGATTGAGATCTCCTTCTCCATTAGTAACTTTGCAAATGGTTTCAATCATGCAAAGCAGCATTCCTTTCAGTCCATAACCATAGATATGCAGATTTTTTATTTCTGTTTTGAACAGTTCTTCTGATATGGAAGGAGCTGGTAAATATTTCCTCAGAAGATGACAAAATTTGTGTTCCAACTCTTGAAAATAAAGTTCATTTTCCCAAAGAGTGTCATCGGCATCAAAAGCGATAAATTCTATTTTATTTTTCATGTTTTATTATTAGAATAGGAAGAGGGAGCAATCATATCATAATGTATTGTTTTGTCCGTCTTTTAAGTTCTGTATAAATTCGGCAACATTTCGTCCATCCACCAAGCCATGGTGGACACTGATGGATATAGGGAGCAAAAGTTTCTTTTTTTCTTGTATCAGCTTACCTGTGGAAATTTTGGGTATAGAATCTCCTGTTTGAATTGAACCGGCATGTTTCATCTCGGAAAAGGCAAACCAAGGCAGAGCCGAATAACGGATGACATCTGCTCTTGCAGTGTCCTTGGAAAAAGAAAGTCCGGCACTGTTTTTTACTCTATGTATTTCCTTTTCTGCATTTTCAATAAATAAGGAAAGATCTGTGTCATACTCAAAAAATCCAAAGCCAAAAGTTCCGTCCTCTCTTCCGATAGTGGGCGAAATATTGATTTTATCATATTCTACTACTTCTCCGTTTTCTATACGTAATTTGAATGCAGTAGTTGCATTGATACATTTCAATAGGAAGTACACAGAATAAAGAAAAAAAGAAACCTCCATATTTTTACTTTGTTGATATACGCTTGTGAAATCAACAGTCGTAGTAATTCCCCAAAAAGGGTCATCGAGAGCCGAGAAGAATTTAAAATGCTCTTTTCTATTCCAATTGTCCAGGTTAATAACTCGCTTCATTTTCTATTTACTCTGTTTTTCTTTTATGTGTATTATTTCTGTTACAACTATTTTAACGATAAAACATATTGTTGCAAATATACAAAAACTCGCCCAAATACGGATGGATTTGAGAAGAATAATACAAACCGTTGGAAACTAAGGGAGATATGCAATTTTACTCTATATTCGTTTAACGGTGCTTAAAAGCCGATTTTTGAAGAGTTAGGAGGAGGAATTGCTACCTATCCGTTGCCCATTATGGGTGCATGAATTCATTGGAAGGAACTTCCAACCGGAACCGTAAAGACCGTTGTTTCTCAATAATTTGTTTCACGAAGGTAGTCATTTTTTCCGTCCCGCGAAAAAAATATGACTCTCGTTAACAAGTTATGGTACTTGTTTCCATGTTCTGCCATATTCTTCATGCCGTTCATTAACTCTGTATCCGTTAATTTTGTAACCAAAGGAACAGATTATGAATCAGGTAGATGTAAAGGTGTCGTTCTACCTTAAAAAGAGCGAGGCCGATGCCGGGGGCAACTGCCCTGTAATGGCGAGGCTCAATGTGGGAAAATACTCCGAAACGGCTTTCAGCGTGAAAATCCGTGTGCCGCAATCGTTGTGGATGTCAGGACGCGCTTCGGGGAAGAGCATGGCGGCCAAGGAAATCAACAATAGGCTGGACGAAATCCGCGCAGAGGCCCTGCATATTTACACGGAACTTTCGATGGTCTGTGAGGGTGTAACCGCCGAAGAAGTAAAACACCAGCTTCTGGGAATGGCTTCGGAACAGGAAACCTTGCTGAGTTATTTCAGGTATTTCATCAGTAATTTTGAAAAACGGGTGGGTGTCAGCCGCGTGGAAAGCAGTCTGAACAGTTACCGCAACGCATACAACCATGTCGCAAAATTCATTGCCGTACAATACAGGCTGTCCGATATGCCTTTCACGGCTTTAGACCGTTCTTTTATCGACAAGTACGACCTGCATTTGCGGACGGAGTGCCACCTCGCGCCCGGCACGATCGTCCACCTCACGGTACGGCTGCGAACGGTTATCAGGGAAGCCATTGCGGACGGCATCATCACCGCAAACCCTTTTGCCGGGTATGAACCCGTCCACCCGAAGCCGAAACAGAAATACCTCACACCGGAGGAACTGCAACGGCTCATGACCACCCCGCTCCATAACCGGACTCTCTACCATACCCGGGACATGTTCCTTTTTTCCTGCTTCACCGGCATCTCGTACAGCGACATGAGGCTGCTGACGAAAGAGAACCTTTCCCTCGCCGAAGACGGGACATGGTGGATCAGGAGTTCCAGAAAGAAAACCGCAATAGGTTTCGATATCCCGCTGTTAGAGTTGCCGATGCAGATTATCGAGAAATACCGCGACATAACCCCGGACGACAGGCTGTTCCCCATGTATTCAAACAGCACGCTGAACCATTACCTGAAAAGCATTGCCGAAATGTGCGGCATTGACAGGCCGTTGTCCTTCCACCAGGCACGGCACACCTACGCGACCGAAATAACCCTGTCGCATGGCGTTCCCCTTGAGACTGTCAGCAAAATGCTGGGGCATAGCCGGATTGAGACCACGCGGATTTATGCCAAAGTAACCGACGACAAGGTGGATGCCGATACCAAAACATTGAACGAGAGAATCGGGGAACGCTTCTCGGTAGTAATTTGACGATAAAAAATATAAAGCATACTGATATGAAAAGGAATACAGACAATAAGGAAATCAAGCGCCGCAGCACATTCTCGGTGCTGTTTTATATCAACCGCACCAAAATACGCAAGGACGGGACGTGCCAGCTACTGTGCAAGGTAAGCATTGACGGCGAATGGGAACAGATAGGGACAAAAGTGTCCGTCAATCCATCCGTCTGGAACCCTGAAAAAGGACGTGCCGACGGGCGCAGCGAGAATGCCATAACCGTCAACAGGGCCATAGATGACTTGACGAAGGAAATCAACGGACACTACCGAAAAATAAAGGGCAGCCTGGGGTTCATCACCGCCGAACAGGTGAAAAACGCGGTTATGGGTATCGGACAGAAGCCGCTGACCCTGTTGGCTCTCTTCAGGGAACACAACGATGAATTCAGGAAACGGGTCGGGGTGGACAGGATAAAGGAAACATACGATTCCTATATGCGTTCGTACAAGCATCTATCCGCTTTTGTGCATGAAAAGCTGGAAACGGAAGATGTGGCGTTGCGAAGCCTGGACCGTGCCTTCTATGATGATTTCGAGCTGTTCCTACGGAATGACCGCAACCTGAGCCCGAAAACAGTACACGAACACCTTTACCGGCTGAAGAAGCTCACGATGCGCGCTGTCAGTCAGGGGACGCTGCGCCGTGACCCGTACTGCCGCCTGCACCCGGAGTTGCCCAGACGCAAAAGCCGCCATCTGAAACTGGAAGACCTCAAGAAACTGTTGGAAACACCCGTGGAGAAACCGCAGCTACAGTTCGTCCGGGACATGTTCATATTCTCCACGTTCACGGGACTGGCTTATGCAGACTTGAAAAAATTGACCGCGAATGACATCACGCAGGCGGCTGACGGAACATGGTGGATTCATATCCGCAGGCAGAAGACCGACACGCTCTCCACCGTCCGCCTGCTGGACATTCCACAGCGGATCATTGAAAAGTACCGGGAGCAGCGGCAGGGCGACAAAATATTCAACCTGTATTCCCGTGGGTATTTCATCCGGCTTACCAAGGAGCTGGGAGAGGTTTACGGGTTTGACCTGACCTTCCACCAGGCTCGGCACAATTTTGGGACGCATGTCACCCTCTCGCTGGGTATTCCTATTGAAACGGTCAGCAAAATGATGGGGCACATGCGGATCGAGACCACGCAGATTTACGCCAAAGTGACCGACAGGAAGGTGGACGAGGATATGAAGCGGTTGAAATCCTCCGGAATCAGCCAAAGAATCGGTCTTTACGAGGAAGAGTTCCCGTCCGGACAACAGGTAAAGAAACCTGCCCGGTTGTAAGAAAAAGAAGAAACGACCTTGTCATAAGGCCGTTTCTTCATCAACCTGTCATACCCACTTCTGTTCTTCCCGGCACTTCTTATAAGCGTTTTCCAGGATTTTCAGGATGTCCGATTCCTTATAGAGCGCTTTGCCCTGCACAAGATAGTAAGGTATCACGCCAAGGGTCCGGTATTCCTGCAAGGTGCGCCTGCTTACCCTCAGTATCCGGGACAGTTCCTCGTCCGTCAGGAAATGCTCGCCGTAAAATGCGGGTCGAGGGACATTCCCCGTTTCTTCAACCAGCCGTTCCATGCTTTCCAGCCCTTGGAACAAGGCATCAATGCGGGAATCTTTCTTGTTTATCAAATCGTAGCTCATAATGACATGTTTTTTTGAGGGTGGTAACTTGATTCCAGCAGGCGTCGTATGTCTTCCGGCCTGTAGAACATCTTGTGTTTGATACGTGCGAAAGGCAACAGCCCCTTGTCGCGGTACACCTGGAGCGTCCGTTTGGACACCCGAAGAATCTCGCACGCCTCCTGGTTGTCTATCCAGTTTTTCAACCCGGCATCCTTTGACGGACGGCACAGGCGGGATATTTTCCTTTCCACTTCACAGAACCGGACAACCAGTTCGTCAAATATCTTTTTTTCTATACATATTATTTCCATATCAATTTCATTTTTAGTTCGTTAGACATCCGACCGTCCATGTTTCGCGGGCAACGACTTCCCCTTCCTGCTCAGGAAATCCTGGACCTCCGAAGCCTTGTAATAAGTCCGGCCGTCAATCATGTAATAAGTCACCAGCTTCTTCTGGCGGTAACGGGCAAGGGTGCGCTTTGTGACCCCGAGCAGTTCGCACATGTCCTGATTGTCGAGCAGCCTGTCGCCGTCAAGGGCGGAGCTCTGCCTGTTCATGCGGTTCAGCCTGTCATCAATCTTGTCGAACCGTTCCATTATCTGATGGAGCATCATCTGGAATGTCTCCCTGTCTATCTGTATCATACGAATTCTGTTTTTAGTGCGTGAATACTTCGTTTTTCACACTGTTGCGCAACAGGTTTCATTATGATACAGGCCAAAACATAGACCAATGAAGCGAACCGCCTCCGGGTAGAACGGCAAACATATGATTATCAGAAAAATAAAAAATCAGCCCCTGGAAATGGAGGCTGATGGGCGTATTGCAAATGCAAGTCTCTGCAATGTCTCATTGCAATCTTTTGCGATAAAGCAGGCGGCAAACCCCGTTCTTGAATGTCTTGGACTTGACCAGTTCCCACCGTCCTTCGGGCAGATGTTCCGATATGGAACAGGTTCCTGTACAGACGGTGGGCAGCAGGAAGATGACCATTTCGTCAATGAGATGGTAGAGGGACAGCCCACGCAGGAATTCGGAACTTTCTTCATCATAGATTTCTGCCTGATAAACGGCAGAGGCGGCGGACGTATCCTTGTCACAGGCAAGGTCGACAAAGGGACAGTCGGCATGAAGCGGCCTTGTACGCTTCCCGTGCCAGAACGGAAACCCGTGACTGCTTTCCCTTATCCATCTTAATAAGGGGTCTGCTTCCGCAGGGACGAAACCGTCCAGCGTCATTGCAACCAGAACCTGTATTTTAGCCATGCCTTGATCCTCCAAATTGAAAAAGCGTGAAATCCACGCATTATCAGGTAGAGGCTCTGGCAAGCCCAAAAACAGATCTGCATGGACTCACGCTATAGGATATAGCACAAGCCTCACGCAAAAGCCTCTGTTTTTGAAATTTTTGCCAGATTTCTACCTGAGACGTCTTGCGACTTATGTACATAACCGGCAGGGAAACAGCCCTTGCCGTTATCTTCTTAAATATTTAATTGACAATTCTGCAATGCAGGAATTGCCAACTATATGCAAATGTAGGCATTTTATTCCTTTTCGGAACACATTATGCCGTTTATATTTTACTGTACACGGTAAAACGGGCTTTATTTGTCATTCAGCCCGTATTTCTTCATTTTCCTGTACAGGGTGGAAGGGTCTATATGCAACATGTCGGCCGCATTTTTCCGATGTCCTCCGCACATCCTCAAGGCCCGTAGAATTGAAAGTTTCTCTTCCGTCTCATTCTCAGGGAACAGGTAAATCTCCTCTTCCTCCTTTTCCTGCCTGATGCACAGGTCCTCGATCCCGATTACCGGTGATTTCGCCATCAGGACCGCGCGTTTCACCTTGTTTTGCAGTTCCCTGACATTGCCCGGCCACCGGTATGAAAGGAGAAGCTGTTCCGCTTCACGGCTGAAGCCGTCCGTGTCCCGTTTAAGCTCTTTCGAGAACTTTTCCCTGAAATGTCCGGCGAGGGGCAGTATGTCTTCCGGGCATTCGCGGAGGGCCGGGAGGACGATTTCAAATTCGGCCAGCCTGTGATAGAGGTCTTCCCTGAAACGTTTCTCCTTTATGGCAAGTTGCAGGTCCTCGTTCGTGGCGGCTACAATCCGCACGTCCGTACGCTTCTCGCGGTTGCTTCCTATGGGAATATAGCATCCCTCCTGCAAGACACGCAACAGCATGGCCTGCACCTCCATTGTCAGGGTGCCTATCTCATCCAGGAACAATGTTCCTCCTTTTGCCATGTCGAAATATCCTTCCCTGTTGGCATCCGCACCGGTGAATGTCCCTTTCGTGTGCCCAAAAAAGAGCGTGGGAGCCAGTTCTCTCGGTACGACACCGCAGTTCACGGCCACGAACGGCATGTCCTTGCGTTCACTGCCGTGATGTATGCCCCGTGCCACGGATTCCTTGCCTGTCCCGTTCGCGCCGAGTATCAGCACGGAAATGTCGAACGGGGCAACCGTCCGCGCCAGATTCCCGACCTCCTGCATCCGCACGCTGTTCCTGCGGAAGAGGGTCTTGTCGCCTTCATATATCCGTGAACTCGGTTTCAGCAGTTCCTTTATAAGGTCCAGCAGCTCTTCCATCTGCACGGGTTTTGCAAGGTAGTCTTCCGCTCCCATCTTGACGGCTTTCACCGCATCCGAAACGGACGCATACCCGGTCATGACGATGAAAGGGAGACCGAATCCTTCCTTCTTCATCCATCCCAGCAGGGAAATGCCGTCGCCGTCCGGAAGCCTGACATCAGACAGGACAAGGTCGAAAGACTCTTTCCTGAGCAGTTTTCTCGCACCGGGTTCGTCTATCGTCACCACGGCCTCATAACCGGATTTCTCGAACCATTTCCTCTGCTGTTCAGCCAGCATGATGTTGTCCTCCACTATGAGTATCTTAGGTTTTATCGTAAGTATTCGATAAACTCCCTCGTATATTGGGTAACGTATGTTCATAATGTCGT
>ERZ652156.182-NODE-182-length-22016-cov-8.77355_pt1 | contig 22016 bp, 20 predicted proteins | sample MGYA00514760_ERZ652156 | MGnify/ENA metagenome assembly ERZ652156
ACCCCGGCCCTCTCCCACAGGGAGAGGGAGAAAACCAACCTTACGAATACTTTTTCGTCCGTCGCGTCGGTGCAGTGTTTGCCGGGTCGTCCGGCCAGACATGTTTGGGATAACGCCCTTTCATCTCTTTTTGCACCTCACGGTACGCTCCTTTCCAGAAGGCGCTCAAATCTCGTGTGATTTGTAATGGCCTTTGGGCAGGGGAAAGCAACTCCAGCACCAGCGGCACGCGCCCCTGGGCGATCGTCGGATTGGTGGCCTCACCAAACATCTCCTGCATTCTCACCGCCAGCGCGGGCGGGTTATCTTCATGATAACGAATGGCGATCCGGCTTCCCGTCGGCACAGTGTAATGCGCAGGCAATTCACTATCCAGACGTTGCTGCATTCCCCAATCAAGTAATCCGCGTAGTGCCTGATAAATGTCGAGTGATTTCAGGCCGCGTAGTGAATGCACGCCGGTCATATGTGGCAGCAGCCACGTTTCCAGCGTCGCCAACAAACTTTCATTATCAACCGCAGGCCAGTCATATTCCGGCAACCACTTTGCGGCGCATAACAAACGCAAGCGTAGCTGTTCCGCTTCCGCCGTCCAGTTGAGCACGCTTAAACCTTTATCACGGATGCCATTAAGCATCGCCTGATGCAACTCGTCTTCTGACGGTTTCGCCAACGGCTGCACTTTCACCGTCAACTGACCGATTTGCAGCCGACGCCAGGCTTTCAGCGTACCTTGCGCGTCATCCCATTCCACGGTGTCAGATTGCTGCACCAGCTGCGGACAGCGTCGCACTAATTCATCAATATCGACCGGTAGCGCCAGTAAAATCCGCGCATCCGGCGAGGCGCTGCCCTGCAATAATAACGGTGCGATCAACCATTCGTGGCGGCTTAGCGCGTCGTCGGCATCGAGCATCGCTCCCATGCCGTTTGCCAGTTGATAGCGTCCATCTTGCCCACGGCGGCGAGCAATGCGATCGGCAAACGCCCCGGCAAGTAGCGGCGCGATAAGCGAACTGTCTGCCTCACCGCCGCGTACGTTTAAGCGTTTTAACAGTTGCTGACTACGTTGCTGCCAGGCTGGTTGATTGCGCGAAAACGCCACGCCCAGGTCACTATTGCCCATCCGTGGCGGCTCTTCGAGAATGGCGGCAATTTTTGCCGCGGTAGCAGCTTCGTCGTCGTTCTTCGCGCTAACCAGCATTGCCGCTAAACGCGGATCGTTACCCAGCGCTGCCATTTTTTGCCCTTGCGCACTAAGCCGTTCACCGTCCAGCGCCCCCAGCATCCGTAACAGGCGTTTCGCGGCCAGTAGATTCACCGTTGGCGGTTGATCCAGCCAGCTCATCTGCGTCGGATCGCTGCATCCCCATTGCAGTAATTCCATCAGCAAACCGGAAAGATCGCTTTGTAATATTTCCGGTTCACTTTGCGCCGCGGCGCGTTCTGCTTGTTCCTTGGCGATTAAATGCAGGCAGATACCCGGCTCCAGACGCCCGGCGCGCCCGGCACGCTGCGTCATGGATGCCTGGCTAACGCGTTGAGTAATCAGCCGCGTAAGCCCCGTGCGCGGATCAAAGCGCGCCACACGCTCCTGGGCACAATCCACCACCAGACGAATACCTTCGATGGTTAAACTGGTTTCAGCAATATTGGTCGCCAGCACCACTTTGCGCATCCCTTGCGGTGCCGGGAGGATCGCTTTTCGCTGATCGTTCAGCGACAACGCGCCATACAGCGGGCAGAGCAACACATCACTGCCGATGCGCGAAGCCAGTTGTTCCTGCACACGCTGAATTTCTCCGACGCCAGTTAAAAATAACAGTAATGATCCACTTTCCTGACGCAGCATTTCGGCGGTGGCAACCGCGACGGCTTCGTCAAAACGCTGATGCGCGGGCAGCGGTAAATAACGGCGTTCAACCGGAAACGAGCGCCCTTCTGAGATGACGACGGGCGCTTCTGGCAGCATTTGCTGCAAGCGGTCGTTGTCCAGCGTAGCCGACATAATCAGCAGTTTAAGGTCATCACGCAGACCTTGTTGCACATCGAGTAACAGCGCCAACGCCAAATCCGCCTGCAAGCTGCGCTCATGAAATTCATCAAGGATCACCAGTCCAACACCGCTCAGTTCCGGGTCACGCTGGATCATCCGCGTCAGCACGCCTTCGGTAACTACTTCCAGGCGGGTATTCGGCCCGACGCAGTTTTGCGCACGCATCCGGTAGCCAACGGTATCGCCTGGCTTTTCGTTAAGCAGCTCCGCCAGCCGTTGCGCGACGTTACGCGCCGCCAGACGACGCGGCTCCAGCAGGATAATTTTTCCGTTAATGCCGGGATGCGCCAGCAATTGCAGCGGCAGCCAGGTTGATTTCCCGGCCCCGGTCGGCGCACTTAATAATACCTGCGGCGCACAATCGAGAGCGGTAAGTAATTCAGGTAAGACGGCAGCAACGGGCAACGACGACACAAAACGCTCCAGAGGGTTAACATTCTTCGCGCCACATTGTAGCATCGCGGTAATTCATAACCGAGTGCCTCACATGTCTGAACCGCAACGTCTGTTCTTTGCTATCGACTTACCTGCAGAAATCCGCGAACAGATTATCCACTGGCGCGCCACACACTTCCCACCTGAGGCGGGACGTCCGGTCGCCGCCGATAATTTGCATCTGACTCTGGCATTTTTAGGCGACGTGAGCGCCGAGAAAGAGAAGGCGCTTTCTCTTTTAGCCGGACGGATTCGTCAATCTGGTTTCACACTCACGCTTGATGACGCCGGACAATGGCTGCGTTCGCGTGTGGTGTGGTTAGGGATGCGTCAGCCTCCACGCGGCTTAATCCAGCTGGCGAATATGCTCCGTTCACAGGCTGCCCGCAGCGGTTGTTTTCAAAGCAATCGTCCGTTTCATCCACATATTACCTTATTGCGCGACGCCAGCGAGGCGGTGACAATCCCGCCGCCAGGTTTTAACTGGTCATATGCGGTGACGGAGTTCACCCTTTACGCCTCCTCGTTTGCCCGTGGACGCACACGCTACACGCCGCTAAAACGCTGGGCGCTAACGCAATAACAAGGATTGTCGCAATGGAATTTTCTCCCCCTCTACAGCGCGCGACGCTAATTCAGCGTTACAAACGTTTTTTAGCCGATGTGATCACACCCGATGGTCGCGAATTAACGCTACACTGCCCGAATACGGGTGCGATGACCGGTTGTGCAACGCCTGGCGATACCGTCTGGTATTCGACTTCAGACAACACCAAACGGAAATACCCACACACCTGGGAATTAACTCAAAGCCAGAGCGGCGCATTTATTTGCGTCAACACGCTTTGGGCTAACAGGTTGACGAAAGAGGCTATCCTTAATGAATCAATTTCAGAACTGTCAGGCTATAGCTCGCTGAAAAGCGAAGTAAAATACGGCGCAGAACGCAGCCGTATTGACTTTATGTTGCAGGCGGATTCGCGTCCAGACTGCTATATTGAAGTGAAATCGGTTACGTTAGCGGAGAACGAACAGGGATATTTTCCCGATGCGGTCACTGAACGAGGTCAGAAACACCTTCGGGAGTTGATGAGCGTAGCGGCTGAAGGCCAGCGTGCGGTTATCTTTTTCGCCGTGCTGCATTCAGCCATTACACGGTTTTCACCCGCGCGCCACATCGATGAGAAATACGCGCAACTATTGTCAGAAGCTCAACAGAGGGGGGTAGAAATTCTGGCTTACAAAGCGGAAATTTCTGCTGAAGGCATGGCTCTTAAAAAATCACTGCCGGTTACATTGTAGTAAAGTAAGTAACTGGTTAATTTACATTCTGGTCGCGTGCGCAAATACGCTTTTCCTCACACAGTTGTCAAGTGTTACGTTTAGATAATTGCTATCCGGAAAAGCATCTGCTATTTATAGCGGCCTCATTTTTCCCCCGAACATGGGGATCGATAGTGCGTGTTAAGGAGAAGCAACATGCAAGAAGGGCAAAACCGTAAAACATCGTCCCTGAGTATTCTCGCCATCGCTGGGGTGGAGCCGTATCAAGAGAAGCCGGGCGAAGAGTATATGAACGAAGCCCAGCTGTCGCACTTCAAGCGTATTCTTGAAGCATGGCGTAATCAACTCAGGGATGAAGTCGATCGCACCGTTACACATATGCAGGATGAAGCAGCCAACTTCCCGGACCCGGTAGACCGTGCAGCCCAGGAAGAAGAGTTCAGCCTCGAACTGCGTAACCGCGATCGCGAGCGTAAGCTGATCAAAAAGATCGAGAAGACGCTGAAAAAAGTGGAAGACGAAGATTTCGGCTACTGCGAATCCTGCGGTGTTGAAATTGGTATTCGCCGTCTGGAAGCGCGCCCGACAGCCGATCTGTGCATCGACTGCAAAACGCTGGCTGAAATTCGCGAAAAACAGATGGCTGGCTAATTACAGCCGTTCCATCACGTTTACCACAGGCGGGAAATGCTCCCGCCTTATTTTTTGTTCAAAGAGATGACAGACACACACTATATTGGCCGCTTCGCCCCCTCTCCTTCCGGCGAGCTTCATTTTGGTTCTCTGATTGCTGCGCTTGGCAGCTATTTGCAGGCTCGCGCCCGGCAAGGTCGCTGGCTGGTACGTATAGAAGATATCGACCCGCCTCGTGAAGTTCCCGGTGCCGCAGAAACTATCCTGCGCCAGCTGGAACATTACGGTCTGCACTGGGACGGCGATGTTCTCTGGCAATCGCAACGTCACGACGCCTATCGTGAAGCACTCGCCTGGTTACATGAGCAAGGGCTAAGTTATTACTGCACCTGCACGCGTGCGCGTATTCAAAGCATTGGCGGTATTTACGACGGTCATTGCCGGGTGTTGCATCATGGACCAGACAACGCCGCAGTGCGTATCCGCCAGCAGCATCCGGTCACGCAATTTACTGACCAGCTGCGCGGCATTATTCACGCCGACGAAAAACTGGCACGGGAAGATTTTATTATTCATCGCCGTGATGGTTTGTTTGCCTATAACCTGGCGGTGGTGGTGGATGATCACTTCCAGGGCGTGAGCGAAATTGTCCGCGGGGCAGATTTGATCGAACCGACAGTGCGGCAAATCTCGCTGTACCAGCTTTTTGGCTGGAAAGTGCCAGATTACATTCATCTGCCGCTGGCGCTTAATCCACAAGGCGCTAAACTTTCCAAGCAGAATCATGCGCCTGCGTTGCCGAAAAGCGATCCACGCCCGGTACTAATCGCGGCACTTCAATTTCTGGGTCAGCAGGCAGAAGCACACTGGCAGGATTTCAGCGTCGAGCAAATCCTCCAGTCAGCCGTCAAAAACTGGCGGCTTACCGCCGTGCCTGAGTCAGCAATTGTAAATTCAACATTCTCAAATGCGTCATGCTGAGCTATGATTAGCCGCTATTTTTTTGTCCTGAATGATGTTTGACACTACCGAGGTGTACTATTTTTACCCGAGTCGCTAATTTTTGCCGCAAGGTGCTAAGCCGCGAGGAAAGCGAGGCTGAACAGGCAGTCGCCCGTCCACAGGTGACGGTGATCCCGCGTGAGCAGCATGCTATTTCCCGCAAAGATATCAGTGAAAATGCCCTGAAGGTAATGTACAGGCTCAATAAAGCGGGATACGAAGCCTGGCTGGTTGGCGGCGGCGTGCGCGACCTGTTACTTGGCAAAAAGCCGAAAGACTTTGACGTAACCACTAACGCCACGCCTGAGCAGGTGCGCAAACTGTTCCGTAACTGCCGCCTTGTGGGTCGCCGTTTCCGTCTGGCTCATGTGATGTTTGGCCCGGAGATTATCGAAGTTGCGACCTTCCGTGGACACCACGAAGGTAACATCAGCGACCGCACGACCTCCCAACGCGGGCAAAACGGCATGTTGCTGCGCGACAACATTTTCGGCTCCATCGAAGAAGACGCCCAGCGCCGCGATTTCACTATCAACAGCCTGTATTACAGCGTAGCGGATTTTACCGTCCGTGATTACGTTGGCGGCATGAAGGATCTGAAGGACGGCGTTATCCGTCTGATTGGTAACCCGGAAACGCGCTACCGTGAAGATCCGGTACGTATGCTGCGCGCGGTACGTTTTGCCGCCAAATTGGGTATGCGCATCAGCCCGGAAACCGCAGAACCGATCCCTCGCCTCGCTACCCTGCTGAACGATATCCCACCGGCACGCCTGTTTGAAGAATCGCTTAAACTGCTACAAGCGGGCTACGGTTACGAAACCTATAAGCTGTTGTGTGAATATCATCTGTTCCAGCCGCTGTTCCCGACCATTACCCGCTACTTCACGGAAAATGGCGACAGCCCGATGGAGCGGATCATTGAACAGGTGCTGAAGAATACCGATACGCGTATCCATAACGATATGCGCGTGAACCCGGCGTTCCTGTTTGCCGCCATGTTCTGGTACCCACTGCTGGAGACGGCACAGAAGATCGCCCAGGAAAGCGGCCTGACCTATCACGACGCTTTCGCGCTGGCGATGAACGACGTGCTGGACGAAGCCTGCCGTTCACTGGCAATCCCGAAACGTCTGACGACGTTAACCCGCGATATCTGGCAGTTGCAGTTGCGTATGTCCCGTCGTCAGGGTAAACGCGCATGGAAACTGCTGGAGCATCCTAAGTTCCGTGCGGCTTATGACCTGTTGGCCTTGCGAGCTGAAGTTGAACGTAACGCTGAACTGCAGCGTCTGGTGAAATGGTGGGGTGAGTTCCAGGTTTCCGCGCCACCAGACCAAAAAGGGATGCTCAACGAGCTGGATGAAGAACCGTCACCGCGTCGTCGTACTCGTCGTCCACGCAAACGCGCACCACGTCGTGAGGGTACCGCATGACAGTGGCGTATATTGCCATAGGCAGCAATCTGGCCTCTCCGCTGGAGCAGGTCAATGCTGCCCTGAAAGCATTAGGCGATATCCCTGAAAGCCACATTCTTACCGTTTCTTCGTTTTACCGCACCCCACCGCTGGGGCCGCAAGATCAACCCGATTACTTAAACGCAGCCGTGGCGCTGGAAACCTCTCTTGCACCTGAAGAGCTACTCAATCACACACAGCGTATTGAATTGCAGCAAGGTCGCGTCCGCAAAGCTGAACGCTGGGGACCACGCACGCTGGATCTCGACATCATGCTGTTTGGTAATGAAGTGATAAATACTGAACGCCTGACCGTTCCGCACTACGATATGAAGAATCGTGGATTTATGCTGTGGCCGCTGTTTGAGATCGCGCCGGAGTTGGTGTTTCCTGATGGGGAGATGTTGCAAAATAGACTTACTATCCTGAATACTTCACAACCTGTAATCTGGTAATTTCAATTATTTATATTTGCAAGTCAGGTCAAAAGGTTATTGATGATAGAAGGTATACCGCCCTCTTTAAAATAAAATTATTTCTTATAATAATCATAATTTTGAATTTCCTCACTTTAAATATTCTAAAATCATTTTTTAAATTATCTAACTTGACACCCATAATCATAAATAAAACAAATAAATTCACTGATATTCACTAAAAAATAGACTATACACAAAAAAATCCATAAACCAAATAAATATATTCAGCCAAGTGATATTTATCAAATACTTACATAATAACCACATATTCAGTAATATACGCCAGCTATATTAACTAATAACTTTTTTGTAAGGACACATGTAATGAAAAAAACATTACTCGCCGCCGCACTGGTGATGGTTTCTGGTTCCGCTTTGGCTGTAGATGGTGGTCATATTGATTTTAACGGTCTGGTTCAGTCTGGTACTTGTAAAGTCGGCGTGGTAGACGCGGGTATGCACGGCATTACTACCGATGGCGTAGTAACACTGGATACCGCAAATGTTACTGATAACTTTGCGGAAGTTAACGCGACTGCAGTTGGTTTGTTGCCAAAAGAATTTATGATTTCTGTAAATTGTGAACCTGGTAAGACAGAAGCCTCTTTAACTATGGGTTCCGCAAGCTACGCAAACACTAGTGGTACTTTGAATAACAATATGAACATCACTGTAAATGGCATTCAGCCAGCAGAGAATGTGAATATTGCAGTTCATAACATGACCAACAAATCTGGCGCAGCTGAGATTAAACAGGTACACATGAACAACTCTGCAGAAAAACATCTGCTGACTTTGGATGCTAATGGCGACGGTCAATATGTGTTTAATGCCTCCTATGTAAAAGCACCGAACAGCCAGGATGTGACTTCTGGTCACGTTACCACTAACGCACTGTACACCATTACTTATAACTAATGGTGCAATAAGCATAAGGTTTGCCTGCGGGCAAACCTTATTTTTCCGTTTTCACATAATTACACAATAGCATGGAGTGCTTATGTTTCCCATTATAAAAAAAACCGTCAGCGCGTTATTTATTAGTACGTTGTTAACCAGTGCACCTGCATTCGCCGATATCATAATTTCCGGCACTCGTATCATATATAATGCAGATAAAAAAGATGTTAACGTCCGTCTGGAAAACAAAGGCAATCGGCCCTTGCTAATTCAAAACTGGTTGGATACAGGTGATGACAATGCGGATCCCAGCCAGATCAAAGTTCCGTTTACTTCTACGCCGCCTGTATCTCGCATTGAATCTAAACGTGGGCAAACGGTAAAGGTGATGTTTACTGGAACAACACAACTTCCTGCGGACCGGGAAAGTGTTTTCTGGTTTAACGTGCTGGAAGTCCCGCCCAAGCCGAAAGATGCCGAATCAGACAAAAACTTATTACAACTGGCTTTCCGTACCCGTATCAAACTTTTTTATCGCCCAAGTGGATTAAAAGGTGAACCCGCTGAAGCACCAGCCAAACTGACGTGGAAGTTAAATAATGCGCAGCTTCAGGTAAACAACCCAACCCCTTACTACGTTTCATTCAATGACGTCGCAATTGAAAGCGGCGGTAAGAGCTACAAAGTCGACTCCAGCATGGTTGCGCCTTTTGGTCAGGTTAGTTTTGCCGTGACAGATATAGCGAGCAGTGTGTCTTCAGGAAAAGTTATTTACAAAGCCATTAATGATTATGGTGGCAATATTGATGGCTCTACATCGCTTTAATCACTAAACGGATTAACTTTAAATCGCCAGGAACGCAACCTTGTATACGTTAACTCATCAGAAAAGCCGTCTACCAAAAACAACACTTCTGGCTGCATGTTGTGCTTTTTTTTATAGCAGTAACGGCGCGGCAACAGAAAGCGTGGAATATGACAGTTCCTTTTTGATGGGTACTGGGGCATCGAGCATCGATGTCAAACGTTATTCACAGGGTAACCCAACGCCTCCTGGCGTTTATAACGTCCGTGTGTTTATCAACCAACAATCCGTTGCCAGTTTAGAACTTCCTTTTGTTGATATAGGGGAAAACAGCGCCGCGGCCTGTATAACACTTAAGAATCTGGCACAACTGCATATTAAGCAGCCAGAATACCCAATTACACTGCTTGCCAGAGAAGGCGAAGAAGGCGATTGCCTGGACATCAAAAAATCGATCGAGCAAGCGGAAGTCAGCTATGACGGCAGTGAGCAGCATTTGGAAATCTCGGTTCCGCAGGCTTACGTCTATAAAACATATGGCGGTTATGTTGACCCCTCACTTTGGGAGTCGGGTATTAATGCCGCCATGCTTTCTTACTCATTAAACGCCTACCACTCCGACTCTAAAAATGGCAACCGGGACAGTATATACGGAGCCTTCAATACCGGTCTGAATTTAGGAGCCTGGCACCTGCGTGCGCGCGGCAACTATAACTGGTCACAAGATAACGGTAACAGTTTTGACTTTCAGGATCGTTACTTACAGCGTGACATCCCGGCAATACGCTCACAAGTGATCGTGGGTGATGCCTATACCACCGGTGAAACCTTCGACTCAGTCAATGTACGTGGTATGCGTCTTTATAGTGATAGCCGTATGCTACCATCCGCACTGGCCAGCTATGCGCCAATCATTCGTGGCGTAGCAAATTCTAACGCCAAAGTGACAGTGACCCAGAACGGTTACAAAATCTATGAGTCCACCGTTCCACCGGGTGAATTCGTGATTGACGATCTCAGTCCTTCAGGGTTTGGTAGCGAATTGGTCATTACTATTGAAGAAGCAGATGGTTCTAAACGCTCATTTACCCAACCTTTCTCTTCTGTCGTGCAGTTGCAGCGCCCTGGCGTTGGCCGTTGGGATATTAGTGCCGGACAAATTATCGATGACAGCTTGCGTCATGAACCCAATATGGCACAGGCCTCTTTTTACTACGGTTTCAATAATTTATTCACCGGTTATACCGGAGTCCAAATTACAGATAACGACTATATGTCTGGCCTTTTGGGGCTAGGGATCAATACCAGTATTGGTGCCTTTGCGGTAGATATTACACATGCCCGTACCGAAATTCCTGACGATAAAACATATCAGGGGCAAAGTTATCGTATAACCTGGAACAAATTAATCGAAGCTACAAGCACCTCATTTAACCTTGCTGCCTATCGTTATTCCACTGAGGATTACCTTGGTCTGCATGATGCGTTAGCCCTCATTGACGACGCCAATCATCTGTCAGTCAACGACGACAAAGACACGATCCGTACCTATTCACGCATGAAAAACCAATTTACCGTTAGTGTAAATCAGCCGTTGAGTTTTGCTTATGAGGATTACGGTTCACTCTTTTTATCTGGCAGCTGGACAAACTACTGGGCTGGTAACAATAACCGAACTGAATACAATGTTGGTTACAGTAAAAGTGTCTCCTGGGGGAATTTCAGCGTCAACTTGCAACGTAGCTGGAATGAGGACGGCAATAAAGATGATGCGATGTATTTGAACGTTAGCGTTCCGCTGGAAAATATTTTCGGCGGTAAACGTAAATCCTCAGGGTTCCGTAACCTAAGCACTCAATTCAATACTGATTTCAACGGTTCGCATCAATTAAACGTCAGTAGTTCGGGTAACAGCGAAGATAATCTCATCGGTTACAGTGTGAATACGGGTTATAACCTTGATAAAGAATCTGAAAATGTCGCTTCCGTTGGTGGATATCTTAGCTATGACTCCACATGGGGAGGTTTTTCCGCTTCTGCTTCTGCTAGCACCGATAACAGACAACAATACTCTGTCTCTACCGATGGTGGTTTTGTACTTCACAGTGGCGGCCTGACCTTTACCAATAACAGTTTCGGTAGCAATGACACTTTAGTCGTCATTAAAGCACCCGGAGCGAAGGGGGCACGAGTCAATAACGGTACTGATGAAATCGATCGCTGGGGTTATGCCGTTTCCTCATCCTTAAGTCCATACCGTGAAAACCGGGTGGGATTAAATATTGAAACATTGGAAAACGATGTCGAACTGAAAAGTACTAGTGCCACCACTGTACCTCGTAGTGGTTCCATTATTCTTGCCAGTTTTGAAACTGACCAGGGGCGTTCTGCAGTTCTGAATATCAGCACCAGTAACGGTAAACCTATTCCTTTTGCCGCTGAAGTTTATCAGGATGAAATTATGATCGGCAGTATGGGTCAGGGTGGTCAGGCATTTGTACGCGGTATTAATGACAGCGGAGAGTTAATTATCCGCTGGTTCGAAGACAGTCGAACAATAAATTGCAAATTGCATTATCAACTTCCTGCACAGCCAGAAACACTTGGAAGTACAAACACCTTATTATTAAACAACCTTACCTGTAAGTTGGTTAACCACTAAAATGGAACATTCTATGAAAAGGATCATAATAATATCTACGCTAGTTGGCCTTGGGTTACCCACAACTGGCTCAGCGACAAATATTAATGTCGATTTTACCGCACAATTGCTGGCGACTACTTGTACAATAACGATTAAAGAAGATGGAGGCCCCGCGGTTAATAATACGGGCGGTGATGATTATAGTATGACTATCCCAACGGTTGGGCTGGATAAAATTGCCAATGCTCATGCTGATGCTCAAGCCAATTTTCAATTGGTGGCCAAAGATTGTAGTGAGGGTTATTCGAAAATTATCACTAAACTTTCTGGAGCAACCATTTCCGGTAACTTGATTAAAAACGAAGCGACGGACACTCCTGTAGCAACCAATATTGGTATGGGCATCAAGCGCCGGGATGCAGCTGATGCTTCGTTTATTACGCCTAATAATAGTGCAAGTGTTGAGTGGACTACGGAAGATAAAACTAATGGAATGAAGTTAACCGTTGCCCTGCGCGAAACTACAGCAGGGACAGGAAATATCGGTAATTTCCGTGCGAAAGCCACCTTTAACTTCACCTACGAATGACAGGAACAGCGACCATGAAATTAAAAGCAATAGCAATACTGATTGTTACTGGTGGAATGATTAGCCATAGTGCCCTGTCAGGAACAACGTCTGCAACCTTAACGGTAGACAGCATTGTCACAATGGGTACTTGTACTGCTCAATTACTGGACTCCAATGATAAAGAAATCTCACAAGTTGCGATTGGTGACGTTTATATTTCTGAACTAAGAAATGAAACCAATAAAAAAGCCTTTAAAATCCGTTTTAGTGGTTGTGCCGGACTTCCGCAAAAAAAAGCACTGGTAAAATTAACTCCCAGAGGAATAGGTTGCGGTGGTTATAATGCTAACTCAGCCGGTTTTGCAAATGCAAAGAATGGTGCGGGCGCAGCAGGAAGAGTTGCAGTTGAAGTATGGACTACCAAAAATGCAGAAATTGAAGCTGGCAGTGAAATTTTTAATTGTTTTAGCCCCGCAGATAAAACGGTTAACCTTTCTTCCGTCACTGCGACGCAACATTTCGATTATGATTTAAGTGCTAAGATGGTTGTTGCTGAAGGCAGACAGTTGAGTGATGTCACACCGGGTGAGTTTCTTTCTCCAGCTACCTTTACAATCTCTTATCAGTAACAACAGATAAGGAAATTATAATGCTTTTCCAGGAACATAATTTCGCACTTTTTTTCGGGCTGGTAACAGCCCTCTGCTCTCCTGTTAGCCTGGCTAATAAAGATGTAGATCTTACTGCGAACATTGTGTCAAGCACATGTCAGATCGAAATAAATAATAATGGTGTAGTTGATCTCGGCACCGTGACACTGGACTATTTTTCTAACAATATAACCCCAGATACGGATTACGCTGGCGGTAAGAATTTTACTGTCAACGTCGTTTCTTGTGATAATTTGCAAACCACACAATCGCAGATTAAATTCGATTTTCAACCACAAACTGGATCTCTTGCCCAAGCAAATCAACAAGTTTTCAGTAACCAATACGAGTTACAATCTATCGGAGCTAAAAATGTTGGGGTTGTTATTTTTTCAGCACAGCCCCATGCACAAAAATTTAACGTTCGGGGGACGGACGGAGCATCAAAAGCCATTTATGCCTTACCCTCTAATCAAGTGGTTCCGTCAACGTGGACATTCTATGCCCGAATGCAAAAAGTCAATAACGCTCTTGCACCTGTTGCTGGCATTGTGAGAAGTCAGGTTATAGTTAACGTTTATTACGAATAATAAGGATTACTATGCAAGGGAAAGTCAAAAAAATTTTGCTTCATATATACAGTGCAGTGCTATTATTTTTGGCATCGTCATGGTATGTTTTTGCTGGCACGGGTTCTGAATGCTATATAGAAAGCAGTTCGGCCGGGAGTTATACCATTTTCATTAATACCCCTCCCTATAGTGTAGCGACACAGCAGGTCACTACTCCTTACGAAATATCTGATGCAGCCACAGATGTACCAATTGTACTTCGGGGTGATGGAATTGCATGTAAAGCCATACCAAATGGCGATGAGAGTATACATTTTCTTAATACCGCTGATGCCAATCTAATATCAACATATACTTCAGCACGAGGTTCTACATTATTAAAAACCACCGTTCCGGGTATTGCTTATACTGTTGAATTAATTTGTGATACCTGTCCTGAAGTAGTCGACTTACGCATTCCACCAGCTGGCGACGATAACTTCACCCCCAACTCCGATATCTGGTGGGTGTGGGGCGAAACAGATGAAAAATGGAAGTTACGTTTTCGCTTTTTCTATACTCCGGAGTTTAAACCTAAAAATGGTGTTACCAGTGGAACGTTATTACCGGGAAAAATTGCTTCCTGGTATATTGGTATCAACACCCAACCATGGATCAACTTTTACGTTGATGCAGATACATTTAAATTTACCGTGGATCAACCTACATGTAGTACCATTGCTCTGGATTCAACCAGCCAAAATATCAGCGGTAATAAAATAAACTTGGGAGACTATTATGTTTCCCAGGTTAAGCAGGAAATCACCCAAGTAGTTCCATTTACTATTCGGGGCGATTACTGTTACGCAAGCAAAATTACAGTGAAGTTGAAAGCCACAACTGAGGCACCAAATAAAAAATTAATTGGAAAATCATCCGGCTCAGCAACCGGTGTTGGTGTAAAAGTCTACTCAACTGCGAACAACAGTGAGGTTCAGCTAAACGCAGACAACAGCAACGAGATTATATTTAACTACGCTAACTGGTCAAACAACCTTCTTTATTTTCCGTTTACGGCGCAACTGGTTAAAGATGGAAGTAATGGCACAATTAGCCCTGGGGATTTTACCGGTAATGCGACATTCTCTTTTTCCTATGAATAAGTAAGTCTCACCCCAACTCAACGCACCAGATTCAAACTCTGGTGCGAAACTTTCTTCACACTAAAAACCATTGCCCCCCTGATTTCGACTGTTAGAATGCAATCAGATCTGACTTTAGCTATCAGGATACGTTATGAAACCAACCACCATCTCCTTACTGCAGAAGTACAAACAGGAAAAAAAACGTTTCGCGACCATCACCGCTTATGACTATAGCTTCGCCAAACTCTTTGCTGATGAAGGACTTAACGTCATGCTGGTAGGCGATTCGCTGGGCATGACGGTTCAGGGACACGACTCCACCCTGCCAGTTACCGTTGCCGATATCGCCTACCACACTGCCGCCGTACGTCGCGGCGCACCAAACTGCCTGCTGTTGGCTGACCTGCCGTTTATGGCGTATGCCACACCGGAACAAGCCTTTGAAAACGCCGCAACGGTTATGCGTGCCGGTGCCAACATGGTCAAAATTGAAGGCGGTGAGTGGCTGGTAGAAACCGTACAAATGCTGACCGAACGTGCCGTTCCTGTATGTGGTCACTTAGGTTTAACCCCACAGTCAGTGAATATTTTCGGTGGCTACAAAGTACAGGGGCGCGGCGATGAAGCGGGTGATCAACTGCTCAGCGATGCATTAGCCTTAGAAGCCGCTGGGGCACAGTTGCTGGTGCTGGAATGCGTGCCGGTTGAACTGGCAAAACGTATTACCGAAGCACTGGCGATCCCGGTTATTGGCATTGGAGCAGGCAACGTCACTGACGGGCAGATCCTCGTGATGCACGACGCCTTTGGTATTACCGGCGGTCACATTCCTAAATTCGCTAAAAATTTCCTCGCCGAAACGGGCGACATCCGCGCGGCTGTGCGGCAGTATATGGCTGAAGTGGAGTCCGGCGTTTATCCGGGCGAAGAACACAGTTTCCATTAAGGAGTCACGTTGTGTTAATTATCGAAACCCTGCCGCTGCTGCGTCAGCAAATTCGCCGCCTGCGTATGGAAGGCAAGCGCGTGGCGCTGGTGCCTACCATGGGTAACCTGCACGATGGCCATATGAAGCTGGTCGACGAAGCCAAAGCCCGCGCCGATGTGGTCGTCGTCAGTATTTTCGTTAACCCGATGCAGTTCGACCGCCCGGAAGATCTGGCTCGTTATCCACGCACCTTGCAGGAGGACTGCGAAAAGCTAAACAAACGTAAAGTGGATTTAGTTTTCGCCCCTTCGGTAAAAGAGATCTACCCGAACGGTACTGAAACCCACACTTACGTTGACGTTCCTGGCCTTTCGACCATGCTGGAAGGTGCCAGCCGTCCGGGACATTTTCGCGGCGTTTCGACTATTGTCAGCAAGCTGTTCAACCTGGTCCAGCCGGACATCGCCTGCTTCGGTGAAAAAGATTTTCAGCAACTGGCGCTGATCCGCAAAATGGTTGCTGATATGGGCTTTGATATTGAGATTGTCGGTGTGCCAATTATACGCGCCAAAGACGGTCTGGCGCTGAGTTCCCGTAACGGTTATCTGACGGCGGAACAACGCAAAATTGCGCCCGGTCTGTACAAAGTTTTAAGTTCGATTGCCGACAAATTGCAGGTTGGCGAACGGGATCTCGATGAAATTATTACTATTGCCGGGCAAGAACTGAATGAAAAAGGCTTCCGCGCCGATGATATTCAGATTCGCGATGCCGACACGTTGCTGGAAGTTTCTGAAACCAGCAAACGGGCAGTAATTCTGGTAGCCGCCTGGCTTGGCGATGCTCGCCTGATCGACAACAAAATGGTCGAGCTGGCGTAATACTTAACTGGCGCTACGGCTGATGGCGCCAGTTATTAATTTACCCCACGTCATCTGTCATAACACAGGTAACTTAAATAAGGTTAATTACCTTATCAATCTCAGCAAGAGGTAAATTTGCCATCTCTGCAACGTCTTCCCGAGACATTCCTTTACTCAGAAGACGCTGGGCGAATTCCTGACTTACTTCCTGTCTTCCCTGCTGAATCCCCTTCTCAATCCCTTTCTCTTCAAACCACTGCGCCAGCGTCATCATAGACTCCCCTCCCGTTTCCCTGTCTCTCAACACACCGTAAAACAAATCCGCTTGTTCAGTATGACCGCGTTGCAGCATATAGTTTTGCATGGCAACTAACTGACTTCCGCTAGTGTACCCTTCGTCGATCAGCGTGACCAGTTGCTCAAGCAATAACATTAAGTCGCGCTGGCGAATATGTTTTTGCAGTAGTTCGAGAATCGCAATCCGCCGATGTTGCATGATTTCGTCATCCGGTGTGATGGTGATATCCACCAGCGGGAAAGGACTGTTATAGACGCGTCGCGCCAGCTCCGGCGAGTAAAACATATCAAACCAGCACATTGATAGCGGATAAGGTGTGGCCTCGCCCTGATAAAACAGTATCGGCACCACCAGCGGCAGCTTATCGTGGTCAGCCTCCAGATGCCGGTGCATGGCGGCTATAGAATAACGCATCATGCGAAAGGCCATTTTCTTATCCGGCTTGCTTTGGTGTTCAATCACAACATGCAGATAACCGGGATTGCCCTGCATTTGCACGGAATAGAGCACGTCCGTGCTGTGTCCTTTCAGGCTCTCTTCAATGAAACTCCCCGACTCTAAATGAAGCGTGTTGAGGTCACAAAGTTCGCGTAATTCCACTGGCAAATGTATCTCCAGAAAGTCGCGAGCCGTCTCCGCATGCATTAAAAATTATTTAAATACCGCGTCATGCGGTGTGGTACTCGGTGCATCCATCTTCCCTGTCTTCCGTGTGGCTTTGCGTGAAGGCAGTATCCAGTCAAGGCGCGCTATCGTCAGCCACCTCTTTATTGTTTACCGAGCAGCGTTCAGAGAAATATCAATTCGTTACAGGCGATACATGGCACGCTTCGGCGCGGTACGCAAACTGCTGACGCAAATGCCGTCAGATGAGTAGACACTAAACAAAAATCGGGCAATACTGCGTGAGAATTTCCTCAAAGCAGGCATCGCCTGCTTCGTTAACGACAGGGTAGAAAGGTAGAAGTTATGATTCGCACGATGCTGCAGGGCAAACTCCACCGCGTGAAAGTGACTCATGCGGACCTGCACTATGAAGGTTCTTGCGCCATTGACCAGGATTTTCTTGACGCAGCCGGTATTCTCGAAAACGAAGCCATTGATATCTGGAATGTCACCAACGGCAAGCGTTTCTCCACTTATGCCATCGCGGCAGAACGCGGTTCGAGAATTATTTCTGTTAACGGTGCGGCGGCCCACTGCGCCAGTGTCGGCGATATTGTCATCATCGCCAGCTTCGTTACCATGCCAGATGAAGAAGCTCGCACCTGGCGACCCAACGTCGCCTATTTTGAAGGCGACAATGAAATGAAACGTACCGCGAAAGCGATTCCGGTACAGGTTGCTTGATTGTTATCCCTGCGGCTGGTTACTCACCAGCCGCGACATCGTCTCCAGCGAATCCGTTCTTAAGATATAAAGTCGTTTTAGTAACAACGGATTATCCCCCGGTTTTACTTTGCCTTTCATGGTTGTCACCGCCAGGTGAAATCCGGCATCGTTTGCTGCCTTCACGGCGTTGTCATTAAATCCGCCAAACGGATACGAAAGATACCAGACATGCGGATTAAATTGCGCCAGAGCGCGGCGTGAACGTGCAAAATCAAACAGAATATTGTGCTCACTACGGCTCAGTAATATGGGTCGGCGATAACCATCTACCCGATGCAAAAAATGGGTATGTGACTGGAAATCAAATACATCGCGAATTTCGTTAAGCTCAGAAACGCTCATAAATTGCAGCGATTTTGGGTTCCACTTCTGCGGGTGACGTTTGATGCGTGAGGTAACAATAAACGCCGTCGCCTTCATGCCATATTGTTTCAACACAGGATACGCATAGCGGCTCACCGACTTGAGGCCATCATCAAAGGTAATCACCACCGCTCGCGCAGGGAGATTGATCTTATTCTTCACGTAGCCTTCCAGCTGCACCATGCTCAGTGTCGCGTATCCCCTGTCACGCAGCCAGGCCATCTGGTTATTGAAAGCGCGTACCGATGTGGTCGTCGAAGTATGGCGAAAACGGGTGTTTTCTTCGTCGCGCAGAATATGGTGATAGGTTAGCACCGACAGGCCATTATCGGGTTGGGCATCCAGTGCGCTGATATAGGCCAGTCGATCGCCAATACGGATCTGATACCAGGTTTGATTTAACCTGTCTTTCAGTTTATGCAAAATCGGGTAGCGCAAATTGTCCGCCAGTACCCCAAATGGCGCACTTCCCGCACTCGGCGCGTTATAGACCGGCGTATCTTTCCAGGTAACTAAGTTCTGATTACTCAGCGGCTTGTTGAGGTCGCCCAAACCGTCTTCAACTTTTTGTCGCCCCTGAACCGGCTCGAGATGACCTTTATCGATAAAACCTTTGCCAAAGCCAAAATTAAATGCGTAATAACTTGCGGCAGTGGGCTCCACGGCAATGATTTGTCCGGCCCGAATATTCCCCACGGTCACCATCTTGTCACCAATTTGCGCCCAGACCGCAGCATTTTCGATGGTTTGCATATAACGGGCAGGTAACGCGGCACTGACACTTGCGGTAAACAGCATCAGCAGGAGAATAACAGCTTGTTTGTACATGAAAAAATAACCGAGGGTGAAACAACGCTTTTATTGTAGCAAAAGCGCCATCAGAATCGCGGGTTAATACTCATACAAATTATGTTTGAGGACGAAAGGCGGATTTTTTTGTTGTTGGTGCCAAAGACTACTCACCTCCGGCGCACCCAGTTCGACAATACGCTCGCGAAACTCTGAACTGGTCATGGTTTCACGGCAAGCCATCATCTGTTCAATTAACGGTAACGTGACACCAGAAATCACTTCGCAACGGGAGTGTTTGTGGCTTAATAATGAAGCCACGCGATACGGTGGCGCTCCGGCTATATCGGTTAAGAAGATGACACCCTCACCAGAGTCCGCTTCATGCAGAGCATCGCACATCATGCGGCTGAGCATATTAGAGCTTAATCCGCGCCAGAAATTCACGGCCCGGCACTGAAGAAGTGCCCCATGTTTTTTCTCCAGCGCATCCAGCATCTCTTGCGCCCGGTCATCGTGACAGGTAATTACCCAACCTAACATCGCCTTCCTCCTTAGCCGAAAATCAGTCTACCCTGACCATTGTTGATAAAGGGTGATAGCCGTCAAAACTCCTCTCCCCCAAATCCAGAGGAGAGGAAATAGACTTAGCTACGCAAACCACGTCCACGTTGGATCAGCGACCAACAGATCAAATAAAACGCCACAATAAAGACCACCAGTACGCCAAAGGTAGTGACCAGCGGAACATCATTGATACCGAGGAAGCCGTAGCGGAAACCACTGATCATATAAACGATTGGGTTCAGGTGCGACAGCCCTTGCCAGAACGGCGGCAACAAAGTCAGTGAGTAAAAGACCCCGCCCAAATACGTGAGTGGCGTTAACACAAAGGTTGGCACCAGGCTGATGTCATCGAACGTTTTGGCAAACACACCGTTCAGCAAACCCGCAAGGGAGAACAACACCGCCGTGAGCACCAGCGTTAAGGCAACGAATACCCACGAATGCACCTGAAATGGCACAAAAAACAGTGAAATTGCCGTCACCAGAATGCCAACAAACAGACCACGCGCCACGCCACCGCCGACATATCCGGCAATAATGACGTGAGTCGGAACCGGCGCTACCAGCAGCTCTTCAATATTACGCTGGAACTTGGCACCAAAAAATGATGACGCAACGTTGGCGTAGGCATTGGTGATCACCGACATCATGATCAGCCCCGGTACGATGAACTGCATGTAGCTGAAGCCATGCATATCGCCAATACGCGAACCAATCAGGTTACCGAAGATAATAAAGTAAAGGGTCATGGTGATGACTGGCGGCACTAGCGTCTGCACCCAGATACGCATAAAGCGATGGATCTCTTTCGCCCAGATGCTTTTTAGCGCCACCCAGTAAAGATGCATCATGCGCGATCTCCTTGTTTTTCATTAACCAGTGAAACAAACAGCTCTTCCAGACGGTTAGCTTTGTTACGCATACTTAATACCTGAATGCCCTGCTCACTTAACTGCGTAAATACGCTGTTGATCCCCTGCTCACGCAGCACTTCAACTTCCAGCGTCGCGGTATCAACCAGTCGATACTGATAGCCATCGAGCTTCGGTAACGGACTTTTCGGTGCGAGATCGAGAATAAAGGTTTCCGATTTCAGCTTCGCCAGCAGCGCCTTCATCGAGGTATTTTCCACCAGCTCACCGTGTTGAATAATGCCGATATTGCGGCACAGCATTTCTGCTTCTTCCAGGTAGTGTGTGGTGAGAATGATGGTGGTGCCTTTGTCGTTTAAATCCTTCAAAAAGCCCCACATTGAGCGGCGAAGCTCAATATCCACGCCTGCGGTCGGTTCGTCGAGAATCAGTAGTTTAGGCTCATGCATTAACGCACGGGCAATCATTAAACGGCGCTTCATCCCGCCAGATAACATACGCGCACGTTCGTTGCGTTTTCCCCATAAATCGAGCTGCTTAAGATACTTTTCGCTGCGGATGTACGCTTCTTTGCGCTCCACACCGTAGTACCCTGCCTGATTAACCACAATTTGCTGCACGGTTTCAAACGGGTTGAAGTTAAATTCCTGCGGCACCAGTCCCAACTGACGTTTAGCGTTCACGACATCCTTCTCGAGATCGTAACCAAATACGCTGACCCGCCCGGAGGTTTTATTTACCAGAGAGCTGATAATACCGATAGTGGTCGATTTCCCGGCCCCGTTCGGCCCGAGAAGCGCATAAAAATCACCCGCTTCGACCTGCAAATCTATTCCACGAAGCGCCTGAACGCCGCCTGGATAGGTTTTTTTAAGCTGTTGAAGTTCCAGTGCAATGGTCATAAATTTTTACTTACCTTACGTTCTTACACTTTATCTGTGGTTTAAATCGTCCCGGAGTTGCCCTATATTAGCCAAACGTAATTATTTGGTTACAGGTCGTTAACCTCCATGAAAGACATAGATACACTCATCAGCAACAATGCACTATGGTCAAAAATGCTGGTGGAAGAGGACCCCGGCTTTTTTGAGAAACTGTCGCAGACGCAGAAACCGCGCTTCCTGTGGATTGGCTGTTCGGACAGCCGCGTTCCCGCTGAGCGACTCACCGGCCTGGAGCCTGGCGAACTGTTCGTGCATCGTAACGTAGCGAACCTGGTGATCCACACCGATCTCAATTGTCTGTCGGTGGTGCAGTATGCCGTCGATGTCCTGGAAGTCGAGCACATTATTATCTGCGGCCACTACGGCTGCGGCGGCGTGCAGGCGGCGG